>Ga0209191_1000337_pt1 | contig 37180 bp, 51 predicted proteins | sample S_130626_EF_Meta_FD_187320 | JGI IMG/M metagenome (GOLD analysis project Ga0209191, IMG submission 187320) | Freshwater microbial communities from Lake Simoncouche, Canada to study carbon cycling - S_130626_EF_MetaG (SPAdes) (version 2) | ecosystem: Environmental > Aquatic > Freshwater > Lake ...
GTAAAGTCGCCTGTGCCAAATTAAACACGCTTGACGCAGCAATCGTTAATGCGGAACTGGATGACCCAGAAAAATCTCCGAACTGCCCGAACCCGCTCCTCGCTGCCGTATCGCTAATTGCAACACCGCTTGAAGTCACCGTCAGTGCATTTAAACTAGAATCCGTAAACGTGGTCGATCCATTCGTTCCATCCATACTCAGCATCAGCGAAACGGCTGAATAGTAAGGGTCGCCACCATCTATGACGGCACCTCCGCCGCCACCACCGATACCAGTCTTTTTACGATTGCGGATTATGTTGGAAAGCATTAGAAGTTTTGACCTCCAACGTACCCTTGCCAATTGGTTCCACCATCTGAGGTGAAGAACGCAAAGCTATCCACCTTGCCGGATGTCGATGTAAGCGTTGGAGCAGTTCCACCCGCCCATTTGATCGACGAAGGCCAAGTGACTGCCCGTGCAGTGCCGTCAGCAGTAAAGATCAGCGTAAATGACCCACCAGAACCGCTTGCAGGAGGGTTGCTGATCGTTATGCTTGTGATGGCTGCGTTGAGGCTGACCGTGAAGATGTTGGACGTTTCGAGATTGAGCGTGAGCGTTCCGGCTGAGATCGTTGGGCTGGAGACCGTTTCGGAATAGTCCCTGATCTTGGCTCGGATCAGTTCGTTATCCTGTAGGTTCTGAGTGCCTGTAAAGCTGTTTGCACCAGCAGTGATGTAACCTGACGGGTTGCTTGTGCTGTAGCCGTCCGTGATGCCGTAGCCTGATAGCGTTGTTGGCTTGCCTGTAAGATTGGCAAAAGTCAGGCAGGATGTCGTGGCATAATTTCCCAATAGCTGATAAGTCGTGGATGCGTTGGCCGTGGTCAGATAAACCGTTAAGTTTGGCGTGCCTGTGAGATTTGCGTAGGTAAAATTGGCCGCTGGTAATTTCGCATCCAGTGCGGTCTGAAGTCCTGTAACATCAGAAATAGCGTGATTGTGAGCCGATGGTGCAAACGTGCTTGGCTTGCCTGTCAGGTTCGCATAAGTAAAGTTGGCTGTCTCAAGTTTGGCATCCAGTGCTGTTTGCAAGCCAGTGACGTTCGCGATTGCGTGCGTATGCCCTAAGACTGAGTAAGTTGCGTTGGCACTGGATATTGTCAGGTATGCAGTCAGATTGGCCGAGGTTAAACCGTCTGTAATGCCATAACCAGCCAGCGTGGTGGGTGTGCCTGTCAGGTTGGCAAAGGTCAGGTTTGCGGATGTGAGGTAAGATCCAAAAGCCTGATAACGAGTATCAGCATAACCCCTAGTCAGGATTGAATAATCTGTCATGTTTGGGGTGCGAAGCGATGTCCGATTGGCGTTTTGAAATACCAGTTCTGCCGATTCACCTAGACTCAAGGTAGTCTTGTAATCATATGCGTGATCGAACGCCAAATCTGGGTCGGCATTAGCCCAATCGTTGGTTGCAGTCAAATAAATTTGGCCGGGCCGCCCAATATATGTGCCGTTGTTAAATCGCGTGACTTGCACAACTGGATAAAGGTCAAATTCTGTTACCTTACCACCAGAAACTCTATCCGCAGAACTACTTGGATTATAACTTCCAGTCGTCCCTACCGCATATCGAGCGTGAATACCTGCGCTGATCGCATGAGGATCGTATGTTTGCGTAAGTCCGCTTGTTCGCTGTGTGGCATTTAAATCAAACGTTGCCGTAGTAAGTGTGTTGGCATTAACTTTAGTGGACGACTCAATCATAACCTCGCCATACTGGCCAAGCAGCAATCGTCCTGTTTTTGATGCGTTTGCAGTACCTGTGTCGTTGGCGTTAAATCCAATAGACTTGTACTGTAGGATTGTAGAACCGGACGACGAGTATAAGCTACCGTCAAATATAGTTTTAGTAACCGTACCCGATGTATTGCTTGTCAATAACCCACGGGAATAGCCCTGAATAGGGCCACTTGCAGCAGTAATTGAACTGTATTTTGGGAACTGCGATAACGTTCCTGCGGTGGTCTGCGTATCTTTCCAGACCTGAATATAATTTGCGTCTACAAGGGTCGTCACATCGTTTGCAGTCAGCGAAACGTTCCCTGTGCGATTATTAAACGCCGTAACACCGCCCGGCTGGGCCGAAAGCACCCCATTGCCTGTGATCGTCAGATTATCCCCAACGATGATCCCGCCAAGCGTCGTGTTTGTGGCGGGAACCAGCGTCTGCCCGACGATTGTTACTGGAGCAGGGTTTACAGCTACCTTGTCGCCGCCGGCTTGCTTGATTACGATGATGTCAGACACGACTGTATACCTCCACTTCTCCGGCCACGATGGTACGTTCGTATTGATTCGCGTCGATCATGACCAGATACCAAGTTCCGGTGCCGACAGTCAGATTCGATGTTTGCGAGTCCGTCCATTTGACGGCCATCGAACCAACAGCCGAGCTTAAAATGCTGATCTCGCCGGTGATTGTCAAAGCACCGACTTTAATGGCTGACTCAAACTGATATCCGGTGATATTGGTTGGCACAAACGATGTTGTGTTGTTTGTGGTAACGCAAGCGCCAATCTGGAACGGCATAGTCAAGTCGTCGCCGATCACAAACGATAGAGACTCATCGGCGGGTAGCTGGTTATACGACAGAGCCATTGGTTTTGCCCCCATTGTCACTTGCGCTGGTTGGGTTTACGCCAGATTGGTCACCGCCAAAGCCGCCGCCGCCCATCATCATCTCGTCTGGCGGTTGCGAAATATCCTGAATGGATTTGGCGTGTTCGGCTTCGGCTGTCGCGTCTTCCTGTATTTGGGCCAGCTTTTCGCGTGCCTGATCAAGGGTGATACCGTGCAGGTCGGCCAGAACCCCGGCCTTTGATTCCAGCCCGTTGATAAGTAGGAACTGGAGGTGTTGGTCGTTCTCTGACCCCGGCCTAGATTTAACGACCGAGCCCCAATTGATGGCCAGATCGAAGTCGGCGTTCATGGCGGTGTCGATCATTGGCACGCCCCCCAAATACGCGTTGGCGACCACCAGCGTTACCATGGCCACGTCGCGTTCATAGCGTTGTAGGACCAGCTGGCGACGTTCGGCTGCCTCAATCACCGGTAGCTGTTCGGAGACAATAGCCACGCCCGAAGCCGCCGATTGGCCCTTGAGCCGCCACGCGGCTTCCGGTATTCCAATGGAGTCCGCGTACATGGTCATGTCATAATCGAGCTGTTCCCGGTCAAGACTTAGATAAGATAGATCGCAATAAGCGTACTCAATAACCGGTTCTGGCCCGTCGCCAAGCTGGTCCATCACCGGTGCCATACGAATCATATCCCCGGCTTGGTATTTGTCCGGTATCTTCACGTCGCTGCGGAGGTTGCGTCCTTGCAGGATCGGCCTTTGATAGAGGATATCGTCGTTCTGCTTCCAAAGTCGTGCCGTGAGTGCTTCCTGAAACATCTGCATGGAATCACCCGGTGAAGGCGTCCAGAATTCGCTGGTCGGTTGTTCGTGCCAGACAAACGCAAAAGGCACCACGCCAAGGAAGTTCTTTTCCTCGGATACTATGTTGTAACTGTTGCCGTCCCAAGGATTATCGGCGTTGTACTTCTTGGTTTCATAGGTTACCAACTTCTCGCTTGTCCATGCCCGCAGACGCCGCCGATTGTCGTAATAGTCAATAATTGCCACGCACCACGGTAGAATCGGTTTGTCCGGGTGTACCCAAACGACAAATTGATCGGCTGGCCAAACGCGATGGCTTACTGCCGGTCTTGCCATGGTCAAAAAAGATGTTGTTTCCTCGTCGCTTTCGGCTTCATTGATTTCAATCTGGATAGCCGCGACGCCCGATACTAGAGCATATTGGCAGGCTTGGGTCATAACGGAATCAAAGTTTGACGCAGCATAGGCTTTAGCTAAATATTGGGATAGCTCCGTATTGTCGGGTACCGACCTTTCTGGGCCACCGGCATAAAGGTATTTAGTCAGAATATCGACCCAAGACTTCATAATATTGGTTGTACGTACCGTGTTTTCACGTAACCCAAGTTCCATCGCCATAGCTGATAAAAATGGCTTAATATTTCCTTCAAACCATTGCCGGTTCTTCCATGCCTGAGATAATCGTACCTTCTCGTTTTTTAACCCGGCCCTGATCTCAGAATCAACCTTGGCAAAGTCCATAGCGCTCGGCTTAGACTTGCGAGCCGACGTGGCTGCCGCAATGTAAGCAAGTTGGTAGTCGGTTATTGGGCCAAGCGTTTCCGGCTGATTGTACATGACAAGTCTCCTGCTTCTATTCTTCCCGGTTCTGTCAACTGTGTCAATCCGCAAACCCAAACGACATGGCCAACGCATCGACAAAGTCTGGCGAATGGCCGATTCGAGAAATGATATCTTCTTTTTTTGTGATCGCTATTTGGTCTTTGGCGGTCAGCTCAAACGTTGTCGCCAGCAACTCTTTTTGGAGGCGTGACGAAAACTCCCGTGGGATATGAAAAACGTCCGGTGAGGTATCCGGGTTGATCCGCCGCCGTAGCGCCCAGTAAGACGCCGCTCGAAGGTTCTGGTACTTCCTGTGGGTACCACGCCCGCCCTGAAACGGCGTCGTATCGTTGAGCCCGTGGTTGCGAAGCAGGGTGCCAAAGGTCTCGCCCACGCCGGTAGAGTCGTAAACCACACGCGGACCCGGTACGTTCCACTGACGAGCTGTCGCCACTGTTCGCCGAGCCAGTTCGTCCACGTCCCATGTGTTCGATGCCGAGATATCAAGGATACCGGTATCGTCGCGAACCATAATCACAGCGTTGTCGCCGCCCCTGCCGGTTGCAATATCGACCGCGATACGGCGTAGCCCTTTGCGTTCGTCCGGCGGTTGGGCATAGATACACCGCGTTATCCAGTCCACGTTGAAAAGCTGTCCTTCGACGGAGTTGGGGAACTGGGCCTCGATATGGGATAGCCACCAAGCCGAGCCACGCCCATAGTCGCGTTCGGACCGTTGCAGGAAGTCCAGATCGGCCAGCCCGGTGGGGGAACGTTGCACGTTGGCCATCACCGGTGGAGTCTCGTCTGACCGGATTCTAATTAGCGCCGTGTTCACGTCCGGGTCCAACTCCTGCCGGATACACCGCTCATAGAACACGCCCGACGGGAGCAGGGGGTTGCCGATCATGACTACCATCGACGGGTTTAACGAGTTGAGTGCCGATATCCGGTCATCCTCGACGCCCGACGCCTCATCTATCACCACCAACAGGTTTTCGGCATGGTGCCCCGACGCGGCCTCCACCGTGGCTGACGATAGCCCGATAGCGTAACCGCCAGACTCGACGTTCTCGATAAGTAGTGGTGAACGGGTCGCCCGGTCCTCGAATAGTTTCACCGGTGCCTTTGCCTTTGCCGACCAGATCGCCCGCCATAAGACGTTGGCCAGCTGGTCATGCGTTGGCGCCGTCGTCACCACCACTGCCCCCGGCTTGGTCGCCAGATACCACAGCACCAGCCCCGCCGACATCCAACTCTTTCCCGTCGCGTTTCCGCTTGGCACCAGCACCGTCTTTTTTCCGGTTTCTAGCGCGTTGCACACTTGCTTCTGCTTGTCCCAGTACGAGTGCCTCTTGAGCCATATCTCGTTGAATGTCGCCGGATTGAACCATGTTTCGAGCATCTAGCATCCTCTGAATATACGACGCCACGGTTTCGGTCGTATCGTGTATCTCGACCCCCTGAATGGCCTTGCCCTCGACCCGGTCCATCAATAGCTGGGCCGCCTTCATGTCGCCTTGTATCGCTTGCCGGTAGATCGCTTTGACCACCGACTCCATGTAGCCTTTCTCCATCCCCATTTTGTATATAAGGTCGGTGAACGGCTTGTGCTTACGGTTCCCGCTGGGGTTGCCGGACTCCCCTAATTTAAACCTTGTTGCGGGTGATGGATTGGGGTTAGCCATCGACGTTTTTCCTGATATCAGGATTCTCGGCAGCCACGTAAGGCTCGCCCGTTATTGCGTTTACGGCAGTCAATCCCGTATATCTCTGCCAGCGTTGAACAATCATATCGACGTAACGCGGATCAAGCTCCATGCCGCAACAAAGTCGCTCCGTCTGTACAGCTGCAATGATTGACGTGCCTGAACCTAAGAACGGGTCGTAAACCGCCTCGCCCGGTCGTCCGTGGTGCCTCATGGGCCTTGCCATACATTCAACCGGTTTCTGGCACCCGTGCTTCGTCTCGCCGTCGTCGGTGTTGTTTCGGTTGACCGTCTCGATTTCCCATAACGTCGATTGCTTCCGGTCACCGCACCAGTTCGCTTTGCCCCCGTCACGAACGGCGTACCAGCAGGGTTCGTGCTGCCAGTGATACGCGCCCCGTCCCATGACTAGGCTTTTCTTGGCCCAGATGATCTGGTTCCGCACCGTCATTTTAGTTTTTTCTAATGATTGCTGCACAGTTGACGTAAATGTTGCCGCGTGCCATACATATGCGACGTCGCCGGGAAACAGTTCCCACGCGGCCTGCCAATCACACCGGTCGTCATTCAAGACTTTGCCGGTTCGGTTTTTGCTTCTATGTTCGGGTTCGTATTCCACTCCGTATGGTGGGTCGGTAACCATAATCGCCGGTTTGTGCCCAAACGTTGCCAGCAGGATCGTCACTTGTTCCGCGCTGGTCGAGTCACCGCACATCACGACGTGATCGCCCAGCCGCCACAGGTCGCCGTGTCTGGTTGTCGCCACTTCCGGCAGCTCGCCCGCGTCGTCGTCTTCCGCCCCGCTCAAGTGCTTGTTTGCAAGTTCGTTCAATAGCTTTTCAAGTTTGCGGTCGGAAAAGCCCGCGACCTCGCTTAGATCGACGCGTTGAAGTTCTTCCAGCTGTTCCGCCAGAACCTCGTCATCCCACTCGGCCAGTTCGGCTGTCCGGTTGTCGGCGATAGCATAGGCTTTTGCTTCCTGTGCCGTCCATTCTGGCCGCCTGACAGCCACCAGTTGCCCTTCCTTGGGTTCGACGACAATCAGCTCGGTGTAGCCCAGCTCCCTTGCCATTTCCACCGTTCCGTTCCCCGCGCGAACGACGTTGTCCTTGTCCAGAACAATCGAACGACCAGCCGCGAATTTCTCGAGGCTGGCCTTAATGCTGTTTCGGTTTCGCTCGGTTCTTTTCCGTGCGTTTTGCGAGTCCGTGGTGACGTCGCCCAGCTGAATAACGGGCGCTAAATTGGCGTTGACCGAAAGCGGTGGCTTACGAGGCATTTTTTTGGGCCTCCCATTTTTCGACGGCTGCCTTGTCGCAAAATAGCCAAGGTCGCTGGCTACCGTAGTGCCGCCGTACGTACATCTCCCTTGCTGATACCGCGTCCCAAATACATTCGTGCCGCGAGGTGTATCCTTTGACTTCGCCGCCGTTTGGGTTTGTGTATGTGTATCTGGCTTCCCATTTCCCGTTGCGGAAATAGACGCCCACAAGCCCGTTGTTGGCCGCCTTTGACGCCTCCGCTCGTAATCTGGCGTTCCGCGTATTGGTCTCGCTGTAGGACGTGCTTGGGGGTGCCACCATGACCACCTCGGCTTTGAGTGGGCCGAAGTTCTCCTTGCTGCCGTATGCGTAGTCTTTTGCGTCGTAAATGTCGGCTACGCTTGGCGTTGGCATTGGCCCAAGCTCTTCCTGCGTTGGCACCCGGCGCAGTTCGCGGGTCATTCGTTCAGCCAGTTCAATCCGGTTGCGTAGCGCCTTGCCGTAGTCCGATAGTGCTTGTTTGCCTGTCTGTTTCATCTGTTATCCTTTTGCGTAAAAAGAGTGGGCGTAGCCGTTGGCTTTTGCTCATGTTGCCACGATTTGAATCATCAAGGGTGAAAGACGGAGTTCCCCGGTCCCCCTGTTGCGCTATCCAACAAGCCCCTGTGTTTTGATGATCCACACATCAGCCAGCTTTGAGACGACTGCCACCGGGTTAAGAAGCCCGGCCACGCCCAGCTTGTTTCATAGTTGTATTGTCAACCACTAAACCGGGTTCTGTCAACTAAATGTTGTAGTCATACAGCCCGGATTCGCCGTCGTTCAACGCCCTTCGTTCGGCCTCGACGAAGTTGTAGTACTGGCTCGGATAGTAGTGGTGCCACCGTTCCAGCCCTTGGGCAATCGCCCACTTGGCCGCCACTGCGTTTGTGTCGATGGTGGCCAGCTCGACCGCTCGCCCTTCGGCGTCGATGAACCGGATAGCCTCTTTAATGATCCGAATTTGTTCCTCCGCGCTGAACTTGGCAAAGTTCCGCAGGTCGGTTTTTAGCCGTTGCGGTTCGTAGCCCGACTTACTGGCCGCCGTCTTTCCTATGTCAAGATGGCTCATGATTAGTCCTCGATCCATATCAAGACACCTTCGACGGTGCAGGTGCAGGGGTAATTACACCAATCGTTGCGTGCAATGGTATGAGCCGCAACAACCGCCGCTGCCCCCCTCATCGCCGGGTCGTCAATCTTTTCCTTTACCCAGCTGTCGTAAAGCTCTATGGCCGCGTCTAATAGGTGAACCGAGTCTTCCGGCAGTCGGTATGGTTTGGCTGGCCCACCGGAGTCTTGGTAAGCCATCATAACGGCTTTTTCCATCAGCTCGGTTTTTATCACCCCGTTCAAAGCGTCTCGCAAGCTGTAATTCATCGTTTTAGCCTTTCGTTTGTTTAGCCTCGTCAGTACCGTTATCAACGGTAGACCCCCGGAGGGGTTTCGGCTTTGCTTAGTTGAGATGTGTGACCTCGTGCAGCGCGTCATCAATGGCCCGCCTTAAAACCCTCAAATCGTATTCGACGGCGGCGGCCATCGTTCGTATCTGTTTTGCCTCATCGACGGTTGCGTCAACCCTGATACTTTCTACGAGCTTGACAAACTCCTTTATCGTGGCCATAGCCTCGGCCACGGTTGCCGACACGTCGGCGTCTGGCTTGCCTGTCGCGTACGGTTCGCTTTTATTGCTCATTCGCCCAGCTCCTCAAAAACGTTCCCGATTGTTGTTTCCAGTGACGCTTGCAACTCTTCCCAGAACCGTAGCTTGGCCTCTTTCATGGCCGCTGTATGGCTTTTGCCGTCTTCAATCTCGTCCTGATACCTTCTTGCCGCTGAATCGTGGGCGTCGTCATACGCCGTGATCGTGTCGCCTGTGTCGTCTAGGTTCTCGTCAACCCAGTTATTCAGGAGCGTCCTGATCTTGCTTTTGATCGCTTTGCGTGTCGCTGGCACCTTGTAGTCTGGCATTGTCCCGCCCTTTCAGTATTGTTGTTGAACCGACATTCATCATTCCGAGCCATCCGTTCGCTTTGGTCATTGAGCCTGAGTCCAGATCCAGAACTCGACAACTTTTTCGTCACTTAGCCAATGACCTGTGCATGGGTTTTCAATCCAGATGCCACCAGATTCGTCTACGCTGGCCTCTTGGCAATTTGCCCACTCGCAAACCGATGCGGCGATCAAATCGCCAACCCCAGCAACTACATCTGCCCCTATGCTTGCCCTTATTTCTGTTGCTTGCATGTTCCAGCCTTTCGTGTGTTATAGCCTCGTCAGTGCCGACCAGATCGGCAGACGCCTTCCGGCGTTTCGGCTTAGGATAAGTCTTTATTCCGCCGCTGTTCGCCCAGCCAATCCATCTGGTGCCGCAAAACCATGTTGACCATCCGGCATTGGTTTTCGTCGGATATTTCAAGCTTGTCAATCAGGTCGGCCACCGCGTCAACTATCTTGATAAGCTCTTCCGCATAAATCCAGCCGCTTTGAGTGTTTACAGCGACCCGTTCGCCAATTGTGGGGAAGTATTCGCCGTACATGGTTATGACCTTTTCTGCCCGTTCAACCCCAACATCCTCAAGCGTGATTTGGGTCTTGGCAGGAAGGGTTGTCTTTGTAACGCTAACGTCTTTTACGGTGCCAACTACGATGTATTCGACTTTGTTCATCAGGGTCATCGGTTTCTGCCTTTCGTTCGTTTCGGTTTTCGTTCGCCCTCATTGGGCTACATGTATATAGTACCGGGTTCCCGGAAATAGTCAAGGAACCCGGCAGAATATTTCTAAATTCTTTCTGGCCTGTCATTTAGCCTCATTGATTGCTTGCCGCAAAAACCACGCGACGACCCGTACAGGCTGCTCCGGTTGCTCGTCGTCAACCTTTGCCAATCTCTTGGCCATAAGCATGATCGTCTTGGCCGCGACCTCTGGCGTGACATCTACAGCCACGCTGGCCGATTCCTCTAGTGCCGTCATATGATGAGACCTTCCATATTTGCACGAGCCTTGGCGGACAGCGCTTCCGGGTTCTCGATGTCCATAAGCAAGGCGTACTCTTCCGGGTAGTGTTCGCGGATTGTCTGGAGCAATTTCACGACGGTAGCCGTTTCCGGTTCCAGCTGGTGCCGTGGTCCGATGGCAAAGAACTCGTCGATTTCCATCATGATCTCAACCTTGTCCAAGCTATCGAGTTCACGGTTTTCGGTCATGTGCTGATATTCATCCCACCTCGTCATCTATCACCCCCAAGTTTGTGTCGTCCTTTGCCGCCTGTTGTTCAGCCGCCACTGTTTGCAGATCGGTATCCTTGATCAGGTACCAGCGTCCCGGTCTGCCCTTTACCTGCAAGCAGACCACCGGTGTCTTTTTTTCCTTCTTGGCCTTCTTGGCCGCGTCGTCCCATAGCGTGATGACCGCGTGCCGTGCGGAGGCTTTACACTCCAGATACAGCTTTTCATGCACGGAATCGGACCGGGTCTTGTCGCTTCGGTTCTGGCTGCCTGAGCCGGGGTTGCGGAGGCTACCAAAATCAGCCGCCGCACGGGCTTCACCCTTCTGCCAAGTTCGTCTATGCATTGTCTAACCTCATTTGGCACCATTCTTTAGCGTGATAAAGGTCTTCAAACTCACACGCCACCCCCCACTTCTCAAGTTTGGTTGGGCCATACCCGTCAGGGTGTTGGACCAGCCGCCCAACGTAGGCTTGCCATCTGGTCCCGTCGCCCCGGTAATCTATTTGCGCGTAATGCCCGTCGCCCAAAGCAATAAGAACCGTTCCGCTTTTGTCATTCGTCCAAATCATTGCCGGCGTCCTTCCTCATTTGCTTTCGTGCCTCGTACATCATCTCGGCCAGCCCGCCGTAAAGCGTGAACCGGCTGCCCCGGACCAGCGAAAAGGTCGGGTTGGCCTCCGTTTCTTCCTCGTTATGCCCAAAGATGACCAGCGTAGCGTAGCGCCGGGCCAACTCCTCAAGCAGTTCGTTGTTTGTCGCCATTGCAAGCTCGTTGTCCATTGGTTGCTCCTTAAGCAAATAGAGGCGTGTTGTCGTCTTTGCCGCCCAGCTTTTCCGCCAGCTTTGCTATTCCCTTAGCGGTGATCTTCATCTGCGTTCTTACGGAAGTTGACCCGTCCGGCTTGGACACCTCTGTTGTAACGTGTTCTAAAAGCCCGCTTTGAAGCTTGTCCTGATAGCCAATCCAAGACATATTGCCGGGTCGCTTGTATGCCCACTTGTCTTGGCTTAAGTAGTCAAATAGTTCCTTTGGCCTCATCTTAAGCGTTTTGGCCGCGTCGGTTACGCACATGGACCCGTCTTGGCCTTCCAGCCGTTTCATGGCTTTAACCTTTGGCGCCGCCTCGTCCAGCTTGCCCGTTAACTCTAAAGTCTTTTGGGCGTATTGCTGAAGCAACGGTATTAACGCTGCCGGGTCGCTCAGGTCGATTGCCGGTTGCTCCTGCCGACCGTAGCCGCCCGTTTTGCGGATAGACGGGAGGACTTCCGACGTCACCCACTTCTTGAACGCCTTGGCCCCCGGTTTCCGGCTGGTCATAATCAGGGAGTAAAGGCCAGACTCGTTGACAACGTAAGTCCATTGCTTTCTTCCAATTGAATCCGTGACTTCGATAGTATCGAACTCATCTTCATCAAGCCTAAGCATCGCATCAGTTACGTTTCCAATCGTCAGCACGTCGCACACATCCTTGGCCACCCACCTCGGTTCTCCGTCCTCGCCAATGACAACACGAATTGTCTGGCTGGTGATCGGGAACGTGAACTGCGTTATTTCGTTTTTGCCCGTCATATTTTTACCCTATTCTTTCCGGTTCTATTGAACCATCATCTGCCCTTGGCGAACATCGCCCCGGTGCTACCAACCGACTCAAACCAAGCCCGAAAGCTGGCACGTGATTGGTCATCGGTGCCCTTGAAGTTAATCCCCCGGTCCTCGGCCCATCTCTTCAGCCGTTCGCCTTCCTCGATCCGCTGACAGCTGGCCTCAAATAGCTGCTCCTCCGTGGCCTTCGGTACGCCCGCGTATTTCATCGCCTTAATGCAGCGACAGGCAAACGCCGCCGTATGCGTCCCACTTGTCCCTCTTACGGGAAGAACCACAGCGCCTGTATTTCCACAAGTCGTACATTCGCCGTAGTAAAGATCTTCCACCGCTTCTGTCACCCACTCTGCTTCCGTTTCTACCAACATCTTGAATCTCCTTGATTTGGTATCTTCATGGTTCCCGATACCCAAGACTATTGAATTGGGAACCATAAAGTCAAGCAGTATTTTATTTTTAATCCGCCAGCCCTTCCTTCCGCAGGATATCGCCAATCTCGGCCAGCTTTTTTCCTTGGGTCACAAGCTCGTTCTGGCGTTCGTTGCGCCGCTTCATGAGGTCTTTCAGCGCGGCCCTGTCCGCCTCGGCCTTTTGCCTTGCCTCGTTTTCCCGGATCCTATTTTCCGCCGCTTCCTTTTCCCTTGCCGCTAGGCCATAGCCATTGGCCGCTCGTTCTTCGACGCTCATTTCTACCATCTTGCCACCAAGAAGCCCGCCAAGAGGCCTTCCCGGCGGTTTCTGGTTCCCGTTACTGGCCGGCAATCGCGGTGGTGGGTCTTGGCCGGGTGCCGGTTGGTTCGGATAGGGCGTCTTGACCTCTAGCCATTGGCCATTTTTGAGGACGCGTTTGCCGTCCTTAGTCGTGATGCGATCTGTGTTTACCGATGGTGGGGCCAGCGTTTCCCTGACCTCGGCGTCGGTCATTCGCCGACAAATCGCCGTGAAATAGTTCACTCCCCGCGCCGGGTCAGTCTTCATCAGAGCCGCCTCGATTCTCGGTTCTTCCCAGCCAGCCATGCGAATCTGGTGAAGCACGGCGTTCGGGTTGTTCGGGAAAGCTGCGTTGATTTTGGTAATTAGGCTGCCTGACAGAACGAGGGGGAGGACGCCGGGAAGCTTGGCCGCCGTCGTCGCACTTTGACATTCAGTAACGCTTACGCTCGCTCCCTCCCTCTCTTCCGGTTTAGGAATCAATCTAGGAACCAATCTAAGTAAAGCATCCCCGTTTTCCGGGGGTCTTAATCCACGTATTTCGGGGGTCTTGATCCTTGTATTTCGGGAATCCCGAATTTCGGGAACCTTGTTTTCCGTGGGTCTTGAATCGTTATCTTCGCATACCTCCCTGACCTCGCCCACCCATCTTACCAAGGTGCCGGACCGGGTTCGCTTTGTCTCGATAAAACCGTTTTCTTTCAGCCACCTGATAGCCAAGGTTATCGCGGTTTCCTGAATCCCCCAGTCTTCCATAATGAACCGCTGGATGATCTTCTCAAACCCCGTCAAGTCGCGCTGGACCGTCCTCGTAAAAATCGAGCCGGCGACCATCTTGTGAGAAGCCGGAATATCAAGCGAAGCAATACGTTGCGGGACCGATATAAAATAGACCTTGTCAGTCATAATCCACTATCCTCATAGCACTCTTGATAACCAACGAATCCCGTGCTAGAATAGATTCGTTGGTGAGTTCGGTTGCTTCGTTCCACCACACCAAAAAAGCGGCCTCAAGACGTTCTAAGCGTCTGGGGCTTTTTTATTGGCGTCAGTTCATAGTATCAAGTGAACCCGGTTCAGTCAACTCGTCCGGCGTCTTTCGTAACATCTTGCTCTGCCAGACTTCTTCGCGGTCAACGATGATGGCCTTTTCGCCCTTGAACCCAATCTTTACCTTGTGGCCGTTGACGATTTCGGAGATAACAACTTCCAGCAGGACGTTGCCCTCGGCGTCGGTGACGATGCAGCTTTGCCCAGTTTGTCGTGATAGTACCAGCATGATGAACTCCATTCATAGGAAAAGGGGTGACACGTTGCCACCCCTGACTTTAGATCAATAGTCCGCCGAGTAATCGTTCCGGTCTTCCCGTTCGTAATCTCGGTCGTTATTTCGGCGAGCCGTTTCCGGTTTCCGATCCTTCCAGCAGTACTTCGAACAACCGGGCTTGCCGTTTTTATAGGTCCGATTCGGTGCGCCACAATCGCGACAGCTGCCCAGATCGCCGCCTCCATCGTCGTGACGCTGTGGAGGCACCTCACGCCCAGATGGCCGAGCATCAAAGTGGCGATCCATCTTGGCGTCGGTTTGGGCTGCCAGCCCGTCGTCGTCTTCCGGTGACAAGCCCAAAATCGTCAGAATGCTGTACCGGCGAAAGTACGTCAATCGGCTGCCGAAAGACTGCGGCTTTTCGTCGATGAACAACGGCAGCTCTTGGGTTTCCCGCTCGCCGGTGGCTACGTGAACAATACTGGTCACCAACACCGCGACGTTTGCAGACCGGTCGTATTCGGTACGCTGGCGAAGAACTAGGCCGCACTCGGTCAGGGGCTCAACGACGGCTTCCAGCACTGCCGGAAGATCGGCGTATTTGTATCTGTCCGCCTTTGCGTTCTTGTGGACAGCGACGGATTTAGACTGGAAACAGAGCAAGGATTCATTCAGGGTCTTCATTTGTTTGCCTTCCAAAAGTTGATAATGGTGTTGTGTTTGAGTCGATATCCTCAAGCGTGAGAATCATTTCCAGCTTGGGGGAATCGGCGTTTGCTTCGATGAAGTCCATCCAAGCCTCATCGACGAGGTGAATCAATACCGGAGTCATCTTGGAATCGTAGAAACGTCCCATTGCGTAAATCCTTTGCATAGTCGCCTTGTTGACCGGCCCGCCAGTTTTCAAAAGTGATACCGGGCATTTTACCCGGACACCCTTTCTTTTTGTCTTCGATTCATCCATTGATCTGGTCTCTATGGTTCGATTGTAACGGGTTCCCTGTACCCGTTACATAATATAACTGCAATCACACCTTGTCAAGCCGGGTTCTGGGAAGTATGATCTGAATAGCGGAATGTTCCGCTCTAACATCAAAGGAGCTTTAAAAATGTCGGTTGTATCATCGAGACCAAAGTACGTGACTTGCGTTTTGCCGCCTGCCATGGCGGTACCGCTGGAGAGCCTAAAAAACGACCTTCAGAACAAGGGGGTGTCCCTCACCGGTCGGCAGGTGGTTGGCCGCGATTCTATCGCCATGGCCGCGCTTGCATATATTTTGTCGCTGCCTATGGAGGATCAAGAAAAGCTTGTGATGGCCGGAATTGAAGCCATCCGAAAGCAAAGTGCGTAACGTTATAAACCCTGCGCAAACCGGCGGATTCGCTTTTCTAATCCGTGGGTCAGGGGTTCGAATCCCTTCGGGCGTACTAATCCTAGACGGGTCCGCTTTACGCGTTCATAAATAATATAAATGCCGTTTGACAAAGGAGTTGTCGTGTTGAATATTGACGCATGTATCCGCCCCATCCGATGGCTGACCGTCACCCAATCTACCGAGAATAAAGTTGTACTACTACAACTATATCGCTTCCGCCAGCCCTGTTGTTGAACAAATGGGTCGCAAGAAAAACACCGTTCCGACCCATTTAATCCGTGCCGACACCGGCATGGGCTATATCAAAATCGGAGTACAACTTTATTACACCGGAATCGAACCGGTGGAGGCAAACCGGCGATATCTGGAATATTGCCGGAACCTCGATCTTTACGGTCACCCCGACCCGCCGACGGTGGCTTGTGGTATCATGGTGGCCGACTTGGCTACCCGGTACCACGCCCACGTCGTGAAGACCAAGCCGCCGGAGTCGCGGGAAGATTGGCCGGTTGGTGTCGCCATGAAGTCTTTGGCCATGATTGACTGCCCGGCGAAGGACTTTACGCCCGCCCGGCTGGTGGACCTCCGCCAGTCTTGGGTCGATGCCGGGTTGTCGGTCAGTACAATCAGCAAGAAACATAACTACATTCTCGTCGCTTTCCGCTGGGCCGCTCAGATGGACCTAGTACCGGCGACCGTGTGGACCGCCCTCCAGACCGTCCAAAAGCTCAAGCCCGGTCGGTCGGCGTGCAAACAGCCCAAAAAGGTTCATCCTGTGGAACGCTCAACGATTGACGCCATTATGCCGTTTCTCTCCGCCGACGTAGCCGCGTTGGTCGAGTTCCAGTGGCTCACCGGGTGCCGGTCCGCCGAGGCGATAGGAATCACGATGGCCGAGGTCATCCTGCCGCGAGTCTACAAACCATCGAAACACAAGAACGCCTTCAGGGGTAAGCAACGGGTGATCTTCCTCGGCCCTAAAGCCCGTGCCCTGATTGCCAAGTGGGCCACCGATGATCCGCACAAACCCTTGTTTGCCGCCATGACATCCTGCGAATACGGAAAGCGTATCAAGCGTGCCTGTAAACGAGCCGGGGTTGCCCACTTCACGCCGCACATGATCCGCCACGCCCACGGAACCCTCGTTCGCGAGCAATACGGGCTTGATGCCGCGCAAGCCGCCCTTGGGCATTCCTCCGCCCGGACAACCGAAATCTATGCAGAGGTCAGTCAGACCCTTGCCAAAAAGGTCTCGGACGAGATCGGCTAAAAATTTTATTGAAAGATTATGGCTCAATCCTTGACTAGTTCCGGGAACCCGGTATCATATAGGTGTCGGGCAAATTAACCGACGAAAACAAAGACCCTGAAAGGATATAAGACGATGATTGCCGAAATTGTACCAACCGTAATCGAGGTTTTGAGGATGTCTGCCAAGGATCGCCAGCTGCTTCGCAACGACCTAGCCCGACGTGAACTCGATCTTGTTGAAGAGACCATGTACATCGGTCGCCCCAACGACCAGAACGAACGCGACCTGCTCATGGAGCTGGCCTTGGTGTCTGATCTGCTGGACGTTATTCGCGAACTTACTGCCTAAGTTGATAGAACCAAAAACAAAGGAACCCGTATCATGACGATTGCAACCCGCTCTAACGTATCCGCCAAGTCCGCCAAAAAAGCCCAACGCAAGGTCTATGTCGGACTCTATCAGCATACCGGTCGCGACTATGCCGATATGTACCGCCGCCAGCGTAACGGCTATATACACGAAATCGACTTCCAAACGGTGCGGATATTCCTCCATTTTGCCACGCGTTCGGCGAAATTCTTGGTAGACAATATGCCCTACGACCGTGACAGCCGCCGCCGCTGGCTCGGCACGTTAAGCAAGGAAAAAGCCCGCGTGCGTCATGCTTTAGCCGAAATCAAAGTGGACCGGCTGGCTGGCCGTGGTTTATGGCGACCCATTGGCGGTGATGTCCCATTTGTAAAATCGTAATACACCTAGGAGACGTTGGTGTGAGGCCTCGCCGGAGCGTTTCCGGTGGGGCTTTTTTTGTTATGTCCATGTTAAACGGACAATAGCGTCGGTTTCAGAATAACGAAATACATTATTTCCAGCCGCGTCTGAAACTTGGGCAACTTCCGAAAGTCTCAATGTTGCCGGAATGTCGTAAGTTCCCTGCCCGCCTTGCCAAAGGCTACCGGCTGGAATGCGATGTGATTTAAACGAGATGGTCACGCCACCAACAAAGCGAGTGGTTCGTTTGGTTACGGTGTTATATTGGTCGCCCGCCCCCAGTCTGCCGCAAAGAGCGTCAGTCGTAATCAGTCCACCACCTGCTTGTGCGGCACCAAGTTCATTACAGGTCACGATAGAACCGTGCTTCCATGTAATCGTGTTATCGGTGGCGTTATAGGTGGGCCAAATGCCGCCGGTCGTAAAAAACGGTTCTTCTATCTTCCATTGATTTATCCCTGTGTAATTATCGGGCGACATACCGAACCAGTCTACTTGAAATACGTTTCGGTATGGCGCCCGTGGTGGCTGGTTGGGGGGCCACCTGTCGCCCACAAGGTTTCCTGTTGGGAAATCGCTAGGCTGCGGGTCGGCCAGTTGCGTCACGTGCCAGATATTGCTCCAATTTTGACCCGGTTGCGTAATATTAGGGTTAAAGTCCCATGGCCAGCATGTTTGATCTTCTACGATGCTTTGCGTGCCATCGGGGTTTGTAATCGGCCCAGACGCACGGTGACCGGTGTCAATGTGACTCCATTCTACAGTCGTGGACTGGAACGCGTTATTGACCGAATACTTTTTGTTTAATGCCATTCGGTATAATAATTTCTTGTCCGGTGCTACCCAACCCGGTTCCGGTTCCGACCTTTCGATGATGAAAAACGCAGTAGCTGGCGGATTTGTGGCTCCTTGCAAAGTCCAGTAGTAGAACTGTTCCGGATACACAAGTGACGGCATAGTGAATATGGCTTGCGCCTTTACCGTTTTGATCTTCCAAATAAACGGCGGGGGAGGATTCCACTCCAGCGTCAAAACGTTGCCCAGATACTGGGCCGCCATCATGGCCGCGTTGGAACGTGCCAGTTCCTTATCGGCCAGATCTTCCAGCCGATAGACACGCCGTTCCATTTCGAGCTGCCGCCGGGTCAGGTCATTCATCAGTTGCGCACCACCACGTTCGATGTTAGGCCGCCGCCCAGCGCGGTCAGCATGGTGATAATCTTTTCATTTTGGGCTGCGATTGCGACGAGCTTTAACTCTAGCCGGTTTTGCCGCCGCTCCACTTCCATCAGCCGCCTCGCCTGTTCGCTGGGATTCATCTTGATCTCCTATCCAGTCTCCTACGACCACATACGTTGCCCGCAATACTTCCCCTTCGTCGTGCACATACGACGAGTCCATCAGTTCCGCAGCCCGCTGCTCCGCCGCCTCACGCGTCGGATAGTTTGCAAGCTCTTCTTGCCGGTCGTATTCGCTATAGTGCCTGTTTGCCATTAGATAGAACATTATTGCGCCCCTCCGGGTTTGTAGCTCTTGCCGTCTGTACCGTAGCCTGTCTCGATATCGCCATCAGCCGTGTGGTAATTCCCTGACCAGCCCTGACCGTCGCCGCTGAGCGTGCCAGATGCCGCCGCAGCAACCGCGTTACGTGTTGCGTTGTCCGCTTCCACGCCGGACATATACGCCGCCTGTAGGCCAAACTGGTTGGCTGTTGGCGTCAAGCCCGCCGCCTGTAACCGGCCCACTTCACTGGCCGCCGCGAACGTGTCGATGTTCACGCCCAGATTGGTTTGCACCGCCGTAATCTGGTTGTCCAGATCGGTCGTATATTTCGAGATGGAATCGGACTTTGTGTAACCGAATGAGCCGGAACCGTACTCGATTTTGTATTCTCCACGAGGTGCCGCAGGATACTGGCAGGGGTGATAGATGATAGGCGTCTGGCTGGCGTATGGGTCGCGCCGGTTTGACAGCGTGTACTCCGTGTGGATCGGCACCACGGAGCTGCCGTGGTTCCACGTGATCGTGCAGCCGCGAATATCGGTTGTCAGCCGGTCTAGCCCGTCGCCCCGGCATGGATCCGTCCATTCCAGCCAGTAACCGCTGCCAATCAGGGGAGCGTAGCGCAGCTTGGTAGCTTGACCCTCGACTAACGTATCCTGTATCCCGGCCAAGAGTTGCGCCCCCCATTGCTTAACGACGTCTTTATCGACACCCGACACCCACTGGAGATCGTTTACAAACTTGGTGCGTTTCAACCCGTCTTCGGTGTAGCTGGTGCCTTGATAATTTGGGGTGATCGTCGGTAGGTTCGGGTCAACGGTGTTTGCCGTGACCGTGTCGTCCGGTATTGCTACCTCCAGCGCTTTCAGGCTCACGGGGAGATAAACCTGTATATCCGAGGGTATCCCGTCGGTTGAGTTACCGCCTATTGTCAGGTTTGCGTTTGATCCGAAACAGGTCACGACAGGCCTGTCGATAATTACGTGTTCGGTCTGTCGGTCGGTTTGGAATCCCACCAGCATCTGCTGAACCGTGCTGTTCCCAGTGCCGGGCGCTTTCACCAGCCCAGCCCCCACGGTGGTCGTTGCAATGACTCCGCCGCTGGCATCGAGCCAGACCGAAGCCGCCGGGAACGACGCCTGAACCCGCTTGGCAACGTTAGTGCCATCGGGGAGGTACTTATTGACCTTGTACCGCCGCCACGTCATCAAGCCCGGCCACCGCGTCAGCACCATGCTGAACCGCTTAAAATCGGTTTGGGATAGCACCGACGAGAGCGACGCGTAGGATGTCCCACCAGCCACCTGTTGGGTGTTGTCTACGACCGTGCGAACCTCATTGAGCGTCCATAGCCCATTGGTGGGATTCTGGCGGGTCAGCGTGATATTGCCCGCGTATTCATTAGAGTTTTGCCCTAACAGATGCTCGCCCCATGAGGCCGATATATTACTAAGCGAGCCGTTGGAAAGCGTAACCGTCTCGTTTGCCACCTGAAACAAGAAGTAACTTCCACTGGCCAGCTTGGCGTCAGTGATGTTGGCAATATAGTTGGGGTTGGGAATTGTGCCGTTCGGGTTGGCTGGATCAGGAATCGTGGGACTGACTTCGTTGATCGTGCCGGAGTTGATCCGTGGCCGACGGTTTAAGCCCGTACCGGTGATTGTCCGGCGGGTTGTGTTTGTCCATACGCTGAGTTTCCAAGCGTCCTTGGCTTGCTGGTTGTTCGTGTATGGATCAACGACGAAGTCTTCCACCAGCTCGCCCGCCGATAGCTTTAGTATCATCGGCTGAACGTCTGGGCCGCCACGCACCACGACGCGGGAAAAGCTGCTCTGGTACGACCGCTGAATCTGGGGTAGGGGGTCGGTATCCAGCCCCATGGTGATTTTCTTGGCAGGGTTACGCTTGTTCGTGGCGTCAAAAGCCTTAGCCGTGTCCGCAAACCGGATGATCCCCATAGGCCGTTTTGGGTCGGGCGTGTTAGCTCCTGCCGGTTGCTCATAGACCGGTTCGACCCACATCGTATGGTTGGGCGCTACCGCCTGAAGGATAGCCCGGATTCCTTGCAAAAAGTCGTCGCCGTTAAACGTGACCGGTATCGGAGATCTGATTTGGGTTAAATAAGTGTCGTTCAGGAGATCGTTACGCGTTCGCTGGTCGATCCGCCACGCCTTGCGAGCCGGGTTTGTCAGGTCGATCTGTTGATACTCGTAATTCCCTAAAGCCGCCCCGATATATCGCCCGTCGGATGGATCGACCAGCTTTGCCAGCTTGTCAAAATGGTCGCAGGTCGTCGGTTCTTCCAATATCAATAAAAACATCTGGGCCAGATTTAAGTCAGCGTAACCCGCGTCATAATTTGGGTCAGTCGTTGCCAGATTGAACGTGATTGTTCCGGTGCCATCAAACGGAGAAACGATTGGCCACTGGCTCGCGAGATAATCCAGCCCCAAGGCTTCGTAGCCGTACACCCAGCCCATATCGCCGTTGTTGGCCGTTCGTCTGTGCATTTGGCCAAGAAATACCATCTTCCACCACGCGGTGGTTGGCATTGCTGTTATAGGTGCAGACGGGTCAGGTGGAACATATCCTGCTGTAACTGTGCCGTCGTCGATCCATAGCGCCACCGTCTTGTTAATCCACAAATCGACCGGAATCGGGTAAATCGGTTCTTGCGTAAAAGTCAGGCTGGAAACTTCGTCCTTGATCCACGGTGTCACGGAATTGATTCGAATCCCGGCTGCCGTCAGGTCAATGTACTTGCCGTCAATCCAAAGCTGGACGTCGCGTATCATTATCGCCTCCCTGCGTTGAACTGCCGCCCCGGCATACCGACCTGACCGGCCATGTTCTGGGCCATCATCCGCGACAGCTCCAGCATGGTGCCTTCAATCTGCTGGAACTTCTGGAGCGTGACCTGACCATTTTGGGCGACTGCCCGAACCATTTTATCTCCAGCGTTGGCGACTTCTTTGGTGTTTTCTTCAGTCTTTTCGCCTGCTGGCGTCCTGTTGTTTTCTGCTGCCGGTGCGACCGACCTCATGCCACGTCGCTGGGGCACCCGTTGCCGACCGGCGTTGCCGATGTCCCTGAGTCCCGCCGCCTGCTCGTTCTCATCCATGCCACGCCTAGCCATTCTGGCCCGAAGCTCTGCCGCCTGAGCGCCTGCCACGCGATCACGGGCTTCCTGCCTCATTCGCCCGTTGGGCATACGTGCCGCCGCTTGCTCCTGCTGTTGCGCTAATCCCTCTGGCGTTAAACCTTCCTGCTGCATGAAGTTGTCGAGCCGTTTCTTACGGCCCGCTTCCAATGCTTCGTTCTTGTCTTTTTCGACTTTGGCATCAATGATCTTTCTCTGGGCGACCCGTTCCGCTTCCCGTTCTTCAGCTTGACGCTGAGCCGCTACGTTATTTCGGAACGCCTGTTCCGGTGGCCCGATACCAGCCAGCCGCTTTTGTTCCTTTTCCTCTTCCATTTCCCGCTTTTCGCGTTCAAGCCGCTTTTCCCGCCACTTGGCGTGAACCTCTTGAGCCTCCTTGTCCGCCTTGACTTCGGCTTCATATTCGGCAAAATCTTTATCCGCCGCCGCAATCTGGGCCAGTGCTTTCTTGTCGCCCCTTGCCGCCGCCGCCATTGTTCCGGCTGCCATTTCCTTGGAACGGTCGATGGTTTCTTTGTCGTCTGACTTGCGGCGATTGTTTATTTGGTTGCGTGCGAAATCTTTACGCATGTCTTCCGACATTGTGCTAACGTCGAAACCCAATAAAGTCGTTCCCTTGAACGCTCCATTACGTTCCAGTGCGTTCATCTCCTGATCGACTAGCTCTTGGCGTGCTTTCTCTCGCATATCTTTGGCCAGTGCGTCCTGTTTAGCTCTAGCCGCGTCGCCACCTTGACCCTCGATATATTCTTTGTACGTCGCGCCCCGTTCTTTTTCGGGGGCACCCTCATCAATCTTGTCCAGCATTGCCTCGCCCGCGTTTCGGTCAGCACGATCTTTAGCGGTTTCTTTTTGTAACTCTTTCCACTCCTTACCTTTGGCAATAAGTTTATCAAACGCTTCGTTGGATTGCGTCCATGTTTGCCACATGGACGTGCCAAATTCAGTAGCGCTTTCTTTCATATCATTGGTTAGCCGCTCAAACTCGCCACTGTCAGCCACGTATTTAGTGATAAATTCTTCCCATACCTCGCCCAGCTCTTTTAATGGTATCTTGGTATCTTTAAGCAATGGTCCTAAAATTTTAAAGGCTTCATTTACAGCCAACCCAGCAATAGCAAGCGTACCCGCTGTACCAGCCGCCACTCCAAAGGCTTCCGCCAGCATTGGAATATTGTTTAAAATGGCAGAGAAACCGCCCTGATACAAGTCTTGTAGCGCGTAAGATAGCTGTATGATACCGCGACCATTCCCGCCAGCTCCACCAGCCGCCCCAGCCCCACCAGCTCCGCCACCGCCACCACCGCCACCACCAGCCGCGTTCTGGGCCGCGTTGCCAAGATTGTTGAGCTGAGCCGCCGCCTGTGCCGCCGCTTGCCCCGCATGAGTGACCGCCACGGTAGTTTGAACCGCCGCCGAAGCCGCCCCCGCCATTGCCGTGGTTGCCTGAAATGACGCTTGACCCACTTGGGTAACCGCCACCGCCGTGGTCGTGGCCGCCGTCCCCACCGCCGCCACCGCTGGGGCCGCCGTTGTGGCCGCCGTTGTAGTCTGGCCCACTGCTTTGGCAGTTGTGGTCGCTGCCGTGGTCACCTTGGCCAACGAAGCATCTGTAGCCCCCATAGCGCTCGTGAGGGCTAACATCTCTTTCTTTAGCGCTTCGATGTCTTGGACGCCGGTAACGTCCAAGACTAAGCGAACGGTTTCATCTGCCATGGTAGGATCCTTAAGCGGTGTAAGAAACCTTCATATCCCAATCTGTACAGTCGTAATTGGGCCGAAGTACCGCGTTCTGGGTGCTGAATTCGGTCGCTGATAGATTGTCAGTCAGGGACTGAAACACCATGCCCATCCATTCAAAAGTCGTATTTCCCGCCACTGCTGGCGAGACTACGGTATCCTGCAAAACCAGCGTGCTTTTGGCGTACTTCACGGAATCCATGCCGTCGATGATTTTGCAATATTTTGTCTTGTAATCCCACGAATCAATGTCTATCGTGATCGACATCTGCGGAGTCCAACCGGTTTGAACCATGTTGGTGATTGTGGCTCCTTTGTTCATCCGCGAACTCATCTGGTGCTGAATTTCCACCGACCACGAACGAATAATCTTATCCAGTACGATGGGGGTAGCTCCGCCGGAGTCCAGAGACAGCGTTGACTTGCTCCATCGGTACGGCTTCTTTGGTATGTAATCACCGGTACACAATGGAGCCACAAAACCGCTCACTTCTGAAGTCGGTATCTCAATTCGCGTCGAACCTTGCCAGTTTACCGACAAGGTCACTGGAGCGCGTTGGCCTTCACTTGAGCTGGTCAACGTTGCTGATGTGAACTTGCAGCCTGTAATTCGATCCGTCCATTGAATATTTCCGTTAACCGACATATAGCGGTCAACTTGGTAGCTCGGCAAGTCTTGAACCTTGAACGGGTTATTGGTTGACGCGACCGTCGGTTCCAAAACGGCTTCCTTCCAGAATTTTGCCTGTTCGTGAAACAAAAGCGTCTGGAATTGTCCGCCGATGGTGTATTGATCGGCACCGGTCAAACGGTTGGTCACGCCTCGGTTTGGTACGACAGACTGGTGGTTCCAAACGGAAAACACTTGATTGATAGCGGGAACCTGAACGCCAAAGTCGAGCCAAATAAAATCTTGGTTTAGCGTTGGCGCGGGTGTCGTGATCGCTCCGCTGTTGTAGCCGCCGGAAGTGGTGCCGTTAGAGGTCACAACCGGCTTTTCTTTGGTGATCTTGATGTAGCACTGCATAGTTAGCAATCCCTTATAGCTAGTGAAACGGATAGAACTGCGGTAGAGATTAATGCACGGGAATCAAAGTTTGGGGTGTAGGTAATCGCGGCCTGCTGCCACAACATATTTCGATAGACGATGTTAGGAACAGCAGTTAGTGCCGATGCCAGCCACTCGTCCTTGTGTACGTTCATACATTTGCGTAGCGCTGACCAGAGGTTCATGAGGTCGCCGTGATAGCCCTGAGCCACCTCAAGCACAAATCCGATCTGGATCGTGTGAAGGTCGCCCAGCATGTTTTGGGGCACTATTGAGCCAGCTCCGGCTTCAATCCTGATTGCCGGAAGTTTTTGGATCGGTGCCGGTGCAAAGTTGAAGGGTGTATGATGCCACGACTGAACGACACTTTTTAAAACCGGGTCGTCGGTTACGCGGGCAATAACGAGTTCATAGATCAATAGTTCCGGGGACTTGTCAAGTGGTAAAGTCGATGTGACTTTTGGTATTGGCATTAGCGCGGCCTCCGTCTTGGCAGGATGCCTGTAAAGTCAGGGATATGACCAGCTTTCTGGAAGTACTCGCGTTGCTCGGTCATGACTTCCTCAATCCATTTCCGCAAGTCTTCTCTGGCTCGCTTCTTGCCCCATGCACGCAAACCACACATATTTCGACGTGGTAGATTCTTGCCACGTCCTACACCAATCATACCAAATAAGGCTCCTGATGTTGTAGCAGTTGTGGTGGAGTTAAAGTGAAATGGCAAAAACGGTACGCCGGAACGGCTTGTGACGTCCACCCAACTTCCTTCCACGCCAAACTGGTTATTTGTGCCCATGATCGGGCTGATAAGGTAATTACTGATAATCCGGCTGGCCATTCCCCTTGGAGCAAGTGGTGGCCCGCCAAGCTGCTTGTACTGTTTGGTTGTCAGGTTGGCTGACCCGCCCGGCTTAAATCCATCTTTGGGCATACCGGAAATATTTACCTTCCAATCCTGCCCGCCAAACGGATTGGGCACAAACTTCACGTAGGTTGGCCGGTCGTAGCCTGCCTGCGTAAAGCTGCGCCGGTAGATCGTAGCAGTCACTGGCTTGTCGTCTTTATCTGTGCCTGCCAGAACGCCTTTTCGGTTGTCCTGAACGAGGGTATTTGCCCACGATTCCATCAGGCTGCCCACGTAATTTTGGACGGTTCCCAACGAAGTGACAAACGCCGTTTCTCGAGCAAACGAGCCTGTGACGCTGGCGTCGATCATCGTCGTTTCTTCTTTCGGCGGTTGAAGTTGGTGCCAATAAATAGCCCTGTGCCCGGCCCCGTTGCCACCGCTGGGCCGCCTGTTGCAAAACCGGTGCCGGTGTTCACGACTCGGTTTTGATAGTCGTACTGCATAGTTTGGACGCCCAGCTTGGCCCAGTCCGCCTGTGTGGTGGGTCGCGTCAACATCGGATCGAAAGGAATCGGTGCCACGGTACCGCCGTTGGTCGTTAGCTCCGATTGGACAGGTGGAACAAACCCAGCCCGCCATGCCTCAATGGATCGCCGCGATATCTCGGCCCGACCTTTGGGCGATATCCCGAACACGTTCCGCACGGGTAGCCGACCGACGCACTTCCCACCCCGCTTGAGAACGGCCCCGCGCCGGTGGTAGTCAAGGATCCTGCCCCAGTCCATTGCCCAGTAAAATGTGACTTTTACGCCCATGGTGATTGTGCGTAACAGCCGACGCGTTCGAGACATTGCTCTATGAGGCATGAGTGGGTCGCCGTCCAGAATCCGGCCAGACCGGTAGCGGAGCTTTCTAGCCCGAACAGGTCTGAGCTTACGCCCGGCATGGTCAAGCCCCTGCGATAGTTCCCTCTGTTTTACCTCCATTGCAATACGTGCCGCTGTCCGCCAGAACTCTTTGCGACGCTCCGGGGAGGCGTTGGCAAGTTCTGGCGGGACATCAATATCAGGGGTGAATGTCAACGGGAGCTTTCCCGGTGCGACGACAGATCGGCATGGTGCTGGCATTATTTACGCCTGTACTTGGAGACATCCATCTTGCCGCCGCCCGCTTCGCCGGATGGACGTTTGAACCTCGCCTTGGGCGAACCGTCCCAGTTGTATTTCTCCGGTTCATTCATCATCTCTTGCGGAGCTGACCCATGCATGACTTGCCAAGGGAACCCCGTTTCCTTGGCGAGCTTTTTCAATATCTCGATATGGTCGCGGTCGCTTGGACCATTATCTGTATATTCCATAGTGCCCATCCCTTGAAGCGTTTGTGCTTACGTTTGATTGTGACCAGTCTTCATTTCGCCGGGTACGATAAAGGTTTTTGTACGCCTTCATAGACGGCGAGTTTACGTCGCCAATATCAAGCGTAATGCGGTGTGTACCGATTCCTTCTCTACGCCAAGCGTCACGAGCCGCCCGTGCCACGACTGGATCGGGGTGATGGACCGTTTCATTGAAGGTACTGCTGCTCGTAACTCTTGCAAGTGCCGGGTGCGCCCGACGAAATACGCCTTGTCCATGACTGCCCACTGGGCCATCAAACCCATACTCTACCCACATGTGATAGCCGGAAGTTTGATTGGTGGTATCTACGCTGCCAAGGCCGCGTCCAGCGCCGGAAACCCTGATCTTTGAGATACCCGCTGCCCGTGCCGCGAGAATCTGCCGGTTATAGTGGTCGGTTGCCATTCCCGATAGCCGCGCGGTGTCGTTTGGAATGTAGTAATCATTATACACATACGGCGTACCGTCGGTATCCATATTGATAGTTCTGGAGTGGGCACCACCGTTCACGTGGGTGTTTCTGAGGTTGATCGCGTCCCCGTGAACGGTAACGCGGATATGGCGAGCCGCTTCCGGCGGTGCGCCCAAAATACTGACCAAGTGGTTAAATTTCTGGTCGTTCGTTCGGCCAGCAAGTTGCACGCCCAAGTCCGCTGCCCTGCCGACTGCCGCCGACCTTTCGGCTGGCGAGTGTTGCGACTGGCTGGCGTAATCGCCAAACGTGCCCGCGTGTCGTCTTGCTTCGGTAAGCTGGGCCGGTGTGTAGTTGGTCGTCCCATAAACCGCTGCCGGTGACCGTTGCGAGCCAGCCCGTGCCGAGGGTGCAGACGACCTCCGTGGTGCCCGTGGTGCCCGTGCTGGTGGTGGAGGAGGAGGAGGTGCCGCCGCCGCCTGTTGCGCCGCCAGCTGTGCCCGTAACCCTGCATTAGCTCGATCCGCATACGCCCGCGTCGCATCAGCTCGGTTTTGTCCAGATATACTCATCGTCGCGTTGGTTCCGCCCGCTGCCCGAAGGTTTGGCCTCATAAGCGGATTGGCCACTTGGGTTGCCCCGGCTGCCGTCCGCCAGTAATTGCCCGGTCCACGCTGACCAGTTGCCGCAAAGCTGGCGTTTCTAAACCGCCGCACTTCGGCCAGTTCCCTAGCTGCCGTAGCACGGATTGCAGGAGCGTTCGACAAGTCTCGCCCTGTGCCCATGCCTGACGCGTAGCCCTTGTCATTCGCACGATAGCCACGGGAATTGAACCGCTGGCCCGCGTCGATACGCATCTGAACGATAGCCGAGTTGATTCTGGTGCCGCGTTGGCTTACGTCAGCCCCACCCAAAGCCCGCATTGCCTGTGCGTCGCTTCGACCCAATGGCCCCGCTTGACGTAACGCCATCAACCCTCTGGCTGCCCCTGAACGCGATTCTGCTACGCCCGTCTGGGTTCGTGCCTGACGATTGGCCCGGTAAGCATCCAGACCAATACGGGGAGCCTGTGGCCCCGTTCTGGCCGACAGCGATATTTGCGTTAAATGCCTGTTGGCAGAAGCGTCGTGCCGGTTGCCAGCATGGTTGCCGGAGGCTCGGACCCTAGCCACCAAATTTGCCGCGCGGTCAACCGGTAGCGCTGGCTGAAGACCCATCTGCACCCGAACCGGATTTGGCAGCCGATTGGTCTGCCCGGCGTCGCGTATGACTCGCGGTGCTTCCGCTCGTCTGGTCCGTGGTGCCCGTGCTGGGGCAGGAGTGGCCGCTGGTGTTGTCGCTGTTGTTGTTGAGGTGTTTTGTCGGGTTCTCGATGCCCGGACGCCCTGTAGCCGCTTTAAGGCCGCTGATGGCCCATTAGAGTTGCCCGACACCCGGCTGGCAATGTCGTTGGCCCGCTGTCGGTCGGCGTCAGATATGGTACGCCCAGCCCGTTCTTGAATCCGCTTTTTCAGCTCGGCTTTCCGGCTGGAGGCGGTCGCCAGATTTCGATCAATCCGGCTGGTCACGGCCCGGCTGGCAAGTGCCGCCCCGCCCGCCGTGCCCGCTGCCATCCCTGCTTTGGCGGTCTTGTTGGCTGCCCGGCATTGAGCCAGAACCTTGTAAACTTCCTTACCCGGACTACCACCATGTTTAATAGCAAGCTGCCAAGCGCTGGCCGCCTCAGAACACTTGACATTCTTAGTTTTAGATCGCTTGCCGAACCGGCTGGAGCGTTTGTTTGGCTGGTTCGGTAGGCTTGGGCCTTGTGGGCCTTGTGGGCCTTGTGGAGGAGCTGGCGGTCGTGGTCTTGGCATTAGAAAAAGCCTCCCGTGGCGGCATTGTTTGCGTTTGCACCTGTTGACCGTCTGCGTCGCATTTTGTTGATGACCTGCTGGCCTTTGCTTGGCTTTGGGTCCACCCTGCGTGACGCCTGAGATTGAAGCTCCATAGGGCGAACCGCTCGTTTGTTTGTTTGGCCGCGTTGCATGGAAACCGGAGCGTTCTGCTGCCCCATACCTGACTGGGTTGTGGGCGACTTCTTGCGACCAACGCCGCGACGGGAACGGCTGGCCATGGCGCTTCTAAGTGAGTCAATCGAGTTCATGGTCTGCTCCTATAAAGGACTGACGCCCACGCCACTACACGCAGAGCGCCAGCCCTGTTTTATTTGCCGCAACCGCACTTTGGCTTAGATGTTGGCTTGGTTGTCGGCTTGGGCTTTGGTTTAGCCGATGCCTTGGCTGTTTTTGGTTTTGTCTTATACATGGATTCCTCGTTTTGATATTCCTAAATTGATGTAATGTTGATCGCCGTTGTCGGTGACAATACAAACCGTCAGCGTGCTGATCTCAGATTCAGCCATTCGCTGGAACTTAGCCGCCATTGTCCCGTATGCGTTTTGTTCAACCATAGGTGTGATTTGCGACGCCAATATCTCGCTGGCCGCCTTGTATGCACAGGCACGCTTAACGCGTGAATCTGCAACAATGTTAAACGTGCCACGAATTCGACCCGCTACAATGACAGCCGCATCGAGCCACACCCTAGCGGACAGCCGCTGCCCGGAGAATTGATCTTCTCCGGGTGCAAGCTGATCGACATAAGGGCATATTGCAAGAACGTCGTCATATGTGACATATGAACGCATTGCAAGCCCCTTATTATGCGACCGAATTATGCAGAACAGCGTGATCTTTCCGCCATGGTTTTCCGCCCATCAGGCTGTGGAACCACAGGGTATGTTTTGGCTGGTCTGCCGTGTATTGAATCGTGATAAGAATGGTCAATGGCCCAAACGATTCATAGCTAAAAGCCACGGTCGCTTCGGGTGCTGGTAGCGGTGCCGTTACGAGCGCGAAAGCTCGCTCGTGCCAATAAGCCGAGGTGTAAGTGCCAGTCGCCGGGCTTGGCATTTGATTATCACGCAATGGCATAGCGCCATAGGTGATTGGCAGTACACCGCTGCCAATTTGGTTTTGTGCGCGTGAATCACCAACTTTGGCTGCTTCACGCCATTCCGCGTCCTTAAGAAGGCCGGTGTAGATATTGCTGTGAGCTGTAAAATACAGCTTGCCGGTGTCATCAACTGGAACGTCACGACCGGCTAAAACTCCAAACATGGAGGTAAAGTCACTTAGTGAAACGCCTTTGCCAGCCGCACCGGTCACGTTTCCGGCGGTGCTGTAATTGGCGACCGTAAACTTGTCGGCAATGTATTTGTTAGCTGCGCGGACAATTTTGGTGACCGCCTCGTCAACAAACGACATTCGCAGTTGTGACGCGGATGCGACGGTGACTTCCTCTAGGGACGACAGCTCGAAACCCCACGCTGGCATAAAGTCAAGCGAGATTTCGGTCGGATCGGCCACAAGGCTTGCCGGTGTTGGTTTAGTCGTGATAGCGTCAACAGCGTTGCCCGGTGTATTGGGTACCTGTAGCGTTACCTTTTTATACTTGGCCATGGGTTCAGATCGAACGTCGGTAAAGACAGTCGGCTGTCCATTGTTACCACTAAGAAACGTGCCTTGGGGCTTTAAAACCTTGTTGGCTTCCTGAAACGCCCCGGCCATGGAATTGAAAAAGCTATCTATGCTATTCGCCATCGTTGCCTCAAGTTATGAGGCAGCAGACTGGGCTTATTCGTCTTTGTTTGCCCGTGCCAATGCTGCCCGTTCTTGGGCCGCAGCAGGGTCTCTCAGCCGCACGGCTGATAAAGACTGTTCCGCTGGCGTTGGGATACCACCCCCTGACGCGTTGCTTGCGAACGTGGGCAGCCGTTTGGCTACACCCGCCGCTGGCGTTCCGCTTTGTAGTCCGTTACTTGTCCCTTGCGTTTGTGCAGCCACTGGTTGCGACGCAAAGAATACCGGTGCTTCCTGTTGCAGCCGGGTGAACACTTCGCCCATCAAACCGTCAAAGTCCTCAACGTCGTCCAAGTCATTGAGGTTCAAGCCGGTGATGGCCGCGATATGTTCAGCCTTGATGCCTTTGGCGATACTGCCATTAGCGTCAATAGCTTGTTGAAACTTGTCCATTCGGGCTTTCTGACGATAGCCGTTAAGCTCTTCTTGTTCGGGAGTTAGCGGGCTTTCGTTAGCCTCCAGCTCCTCAAAATAGGCTGTCATTTCCTCGACAATTTGGTCGCGTTCTCCAGTAACTTCGGCAATGGTTGCGTCACGTTCGGCAATGGTCGCCTTTAAAGTGTCTACCTCGGCCAGAAGTGCCCGGATACGTTCCTTCCGCAAGATTGACTCGCGTAACAACTTGGGATCAACACCAGAATCAGACATTGATCGCCTCCACCTTGTCGATACGTTCGAGGATCAGGTCACGGCGATACCGTTCAGCGTCGGTTGCCGCCATGTGGTTGTAAGTGTCCACAAGGAAGCGTTCATCTAACGTTCGATCAATACGGTAAAGCGTCGCGTATAGTCGGTTTAATACGCGTGCTTTCCGGTTGACCGGGTTTCTATCTTTCGCCAGTGCCTGATCCGCGTTCTTTTCTAGCATGATTTTGTCCTGATGGTCCTTGGTTCTAGTGTAGTGGTGAACCCGGAACTATATTACTTGTTTGCGACGATGGACACAACAGCCATTAACGCTTGGCAGCTTTTGCTTCCTTGGCCTTTACAGCCTTGGACTCCCTTTTTTCGTGTGACTTTGATTCTTTTTTTTCTGCCATCTTTGTTGCGGTTTTTTTTGCCATATTCGATTCCTTATACAAGAGCTGGCGAAGGGCTTAACGGGTCGGCAACAGTTGCCAAGACCGCGTATGCGTCCCATCCGCTTCCTTGAACGTTTCGCTCACCAATTGAGCAATAACCTTGGCGTCCCCAAGCTGTGCCCCAAGAGTTAGGCACGCCCACGACCCACTCGCCGGTAGGCAAACGTTTCATGTAGACGCCCCCGGTCACGGCGTGATTGTGCGAACCAGCGCGGTTTTTTGGCCTGTCGTACTGGTCAAGCGAGTTAAAGTTTGAGTTTACAGGCACCGAAAAGTTAAACGGCATTCTCAGCTGGGCAGCGATGCACAGGTCACGGAATGAGTTCAACCGGTACCCGATCTCGATTTTAAATCGCCCGGCGTCTGATCTGGCCGCCGCTGGAACCTTTGATGGGCTTATAAGACCGTAAGGAACCAGCGACTCGGTGCATGTCCCCTTGCTTTCGAGGTACACCAATGCCTCTGCGATATTTGACCCCACATCCCAACCGTTGCAAAGGTCAGCATAGATAAGCCAAGGAGACAAAGGGACATAGGTAGCACCAGCAATATACCGAGCGATCTCCAAGCTGGTTGCCGCCGCGTGCCCATTACATGCCCCCTTACCGTTTTGGTCCTTTATCTTAATTGGGTATTTCGGGTCCTCCCGCAAATCGTATTCTTTCCAATCGCTTTCCGGTATATCCGGGAGCTTATTTACCGCAAACATTAGAGTTGACTCATGGTTACCCAGATAGCGAGTTTCGCCGTCTGGGGTAAGCCATTTATTAAGTTCCGTCACTTGATTGCCCCCAAAAGTTTCAGGAGGTCATCCTTGTTTTTTGGACTGGCTGATTTGACAATTTTCCCGAATTGATCTTGAATGATCGCGGTTGGTAAACCTGTCTGCCCAACGGTTTGCTGAAACCCTAGACGGTCGATGTCCGTCTCCCCGGCGGTGTACGATCTGAACTGAATTCCCTGCGATTCCACTAGCTTTCGAACATCTGGGCTTGTACGCCATGATTGTTGCTCCGCGTTGCCTTCGTCCACGACAAGGGATAACCACTTGGCCCCGGATATCGGCCTTGGTGCGGTATCGTCCGGCACAGGTACCGGTGGAGGTTCCGGGGTCCGGCCTTCGTCCAGCACAAACACGTTTCCGGTGGTTTTGCCGACAAAGTAAGTGTGCCCGGAATGGGAGAAGATGACGCGGTCCTCTGCCGCCGGTGGCACGGTCGTTGACGGAATAGGCTTTTGCTGCGAAATCATAACGGCAGCAATCAAGGCAATCATAGGCTACCTCCGTCAAATCCCATGGCCTTGAGTTGTGATTGAACTTGAGATTCGCGTTGCATCATAGCCGCTTTAACGCTCGCTTCGTCGATGGACACCAGATCGCCGTTTGCCAGCTTGGAAAGTAGTTCGCGAATGACCTCGACGATGACTGGTGTAAGCAAGCGAATAATCAGGGCGCTTATCATTTGCACGCTCCATTTCCGCAGATTATCACAACTGGGCCTTGGAATAAGCGAGGAAGTGACATACGTCGCTTTGGGCGTTCCGGTGCAATAAAGATGACAGGAGCCGGTTTTTCGGTGACGGATACGGTTGTCGTTGCCGTGACCGTTGGTTTTGGGCACTGGCCGGATTGGCACGATTGTGATGTTACGATCAGGAATTCTGCAAACATGATGCACCTCTTATTTTGGGTCTCGAAGGGAACGCCTGTAAGCCGCGATTGCGTAAATTATCGCCGCCGCCGCATACATGGTTTGGGGAATGGACGGATCAATGGGTGTTGATTTCACGACCTGATCAGTTGCAATCTGGGCAACTGGAACAATCCAGCCGTAGTCCGGATTGATTACTTCCTGTACCCTCATCTTTGGCTCCTTGGCGGGTCTTCGCCTTGCCGAAGGTAATAAAGAGCCTGCCCGACGCCAAACGCCAGAGCAAGCCCTAATGGGCTTGTTGTTGCAACAATGGAATCGAGGTTTTGGCTTAGAACGCCAAGTGCCGAAACGGCACCAACTAAAGCCATTCTAATGATGGTCGCCTTCGCCTGTTGAGCGTTGATTTGTCCAATCCAGTCACCGTTCATTTCGACCCCCTTGGTACAGTGAAACAATGTCCTAGCACGATTCCAACACCTAGAGAACAGCCAAGACTGTACTGATTGACTTCCCAAATCGCCTCGCTCCATGTCATTTCGCCCATCTGCCACTTGACCAGATCGACGAATAGGATCAGGCTTGCAACAGCCATCAAAGCGATAAAATTTTTGGCAGCATTGTTGAAGGTCATGACAGCGGCCCGTTAGCTGTTCCGTTGGATGTTCCGTTGCCGTTATTGACAGGCCAGAGAGGTGGCAGCGATGCAAAGAATTCGCCCACGGTTGGGACTTGTTGCGTACCTGCTTGGACAGCCTGAACCATGTTGTAAAACAAGCTCCAGATCGAGTCGCGATAAGCTAACGCTGCTTCACCCTCGGCCTTATAGGTCGTGATGTTGCTCAGTGTCCAGCTTGTGGCCGAAAGGATGGAGTCGTACTGTTTGACTGAAACCGCTTGGTCGAGAAATGAGCCGATACCGTTGCCGATCTCGGTAAGCCTTTGAATTACATAAGCCTGTTGTTCTTCGGCTGTCAGATTAACAATGATGTATATGTCGGTCACCGTAAAACCGTTAACTGCGAAATGCTGCTCAAGTCGCTGTGTGGCAGGGTTGTACGCTGGTATGGGCGATGGAATGTATGGGTAATAGCCGTATGTGGCTAAACTTGCATCATCCAAAGCGTTGAAATTGGAGACAGTCGTGAATGACTGTGGCAACCACTGGGGGCCGGAGATTTGACCGTTGGGACTGACTTGGCAATACTGCATGACTGCTCCTTATGACATAAACGGGGTGAAGTTTGCGGTGTAAAGGGCTTGGCCCTTGTAAATGATCAGGTTCTGAACCTGTCCGTTGTATTTGATATTACCGTTGGCAGGAGTTGGGTCCCATCCAATACGTACCACTTGATTTCCTGTGTAATTGTCGCTTGCCGTTGTACTTGCGTTTAAAACTCCATTGATAAATATTCTTAGCGTTGTGCCAGACCGAGTCACTGCAATGTGATACCATGTGCCAACAGTCAGTGTTGAAACAGATGATAAAGTCGTTCCTGTTCCGTAATACCCTGCCTTCAGAAGTCCAGTGCTTGAAAAAAATAGAATCAAGCCGTTATTTCCGCATCCTAGCAAAGAACTGTTCCCAGAGTATGCTGCTGGCTTAACCCATCCCTCAATTGTAAAATCTCCAGTCCCAAACGCTATCGCCGTGCCATCGGCCAGATCTATCCACTGAGACCCATTAAAGCCAACTGCTCCAAGAGTGTTCCTGGCGTTTGCGGGGGCAACCCAAGTGGGCCTGTTTCCGCTGGTGGCTTGCGTTGCATTTCGGCCATTGCCTGACTTATCCGACCACTGGTAGACAAGATCGCCGCTCTTGGTAACCGCACTGCTACCAGCATCTGTGTAAAGCGTTGAACTATCATCTCCAGCAAGCCATAACGCAGCACCAGAGACGGGTAGGGTTGCATACTGGTTGTATATGTTAGGGAATGCTGCTGTTGGTGCTGCGGTGATCGCGCGAGCGTATTTGGTGACTCTGATTTCGTCCATATAACCGTTGTAAGTGTAAACGCTAGACTGAGTATCGACAAAACCGCTGATCCGCAAAATGTTGTCGGTCAAAGTTGTTGATGACGTTGCAGTAGTTAACGAGACTCCATCCACATAAAGCGTTACTGTTGTGCCTTTTCTTACAAGTGCAACGTGCTGCCACTGGTTTGCAACTCGACCAGTTGTAGTTGATAAAAGTGTGGCATTATTTATATAAACCAGAAACCCGCCATCGTTTTCACGCAGCATGAGACCGTTTGTGCCTGTTGCCGCCGTGCGAAAGTCAATCATCCCACGTAGACTTGTGCCGGATGTCAGGGAGTAAAACCAACCCTCAATTGTGTAATCTCCAGCACCTAAAGCCAATGCCGTGTTTGCGGGAATTGTTAAACTGTCTCCAGTGCCGTCAAAATACCCTGATGCAGCACCGAACTTGCTCTGGGTTGTTGATATTTGGGCATTAGCAACAGCAGTCACCGTCAAAGCACTTGGCCCAGAATCCACAAAGCTCGTTGATGCGTTCGTGCCATCCATGTGCAGCAGAAGCGATGTGTAATTGTAGTAAGGATCAGCCACCGTGGAGGATGCGGTTGTTGGCAATGCTGCTGTGGGAGGTGTGAACGTGGAGACGTAGCGAGCAAATTGGGAGATGCGGAGGTCGTCCAGTTTACCTAAAAAGTTTCGGTCACCACCGTTGTTTGCAAGATTGTCGCCAATCATTAAATTTCGCGAGCTTGATCCGCAATTCCCTGAGTGCGTGCCACTTGCTGCTAGCGTGCCATCTATGTACATTGAAAACGCACTGCCCCGCCGAACAACAGCCAAGTGATGCCAGTTTCCATCACGATAATCGCCGCTCGTTGGCAGTAAGATTGGAACCGATGCCGAAAATTCGTTGATCCAAAATGAGGGTCTGAACTGGGTCGCCGATGCCAACGCATATAGCGAAAATGCTCCAGCCGACCAAACATTGTTCTCGTTTGATACAAAGGTTTTGCCGTATGGGCTTCCGCTAGCCCCTGCTGGAATATTGAACCAGAACTCGATGGTAAAGTCGCCTGTGCCAAAATTAAACACGCTTGACGCAGCAATCGTTAATGCGGAACTGGATGACCCAGAAAAATCTCCGAACTGCCCGAACCCGCTCCTCGCTGCCGTATCGCTAATTGCAACACCGCTTGAAGTCACCGTC
>Ga0209191_1000340_pt1 | contig 37092 bp, 40 predicted proteins | sample S_130626_EF_Meta_FD_187320 | JGI IMG/M metagenome (GOLD analysis project Ga0209191, IMG submission 187320) | Freshwater microbial communities from Lake Simoncouche, Canada to study carbon cycling - S_130626_EF_MetaG (SPAdes) (version 2) | ecosystem: Environmental > Aquatic > Freshwater > Lake ...
AATGCAATTGAGAACCCAGGCCAGACATTTAAAGCCGGTGATAGGTTGATCATGCGTGTTGATAAGTATGGTTTGAGTTTGAGGTTGCCGAGTGGTAGGGTGATCTACTGGCAGAAACCTGAGGTGGTTGAAGAGATGAAACCTTGGGGAGAGACAGGCACAACGGTTAAGGTGATGAGTGTAAATACTTACACACGAAAGTGGGGACTTAACCCATTAATCGGGAGCTCAATATTTCAGAGCGCCACACAAGGGACGGCTCGAGACTTCTTGGCGTTCTCTATGTTGAGCCTAGATAAAGCAGGGTACACCATTGTCAACTCAATCCACGATGAGGTGCTCTTGTTGGTTGACGAGGAGCGTAAAGACGTTGCGCTAGAGGACGTGATCAACATCATGACCACACCCCCCAGTTGGGCTCCGGACTTCCCCCTAGCCGCAGAGGGCTGGGTGGGAGACCGATACCGCAAGTAGTTATTTTTTACGTATGACTGCACCAGCGGGGCCTAAGTTAACTTTATTAACATCAAACTTAGAGCCTAGGATGTATTTCAAATACTCTTCTAACTCTTGTGGTGAGAAGCCTTTTTGGTAAGTATCACGGCTGGTGATGATCGATGTCGGCTCAGGGCCCGGACGGCCTTGGGCCTTCATTACATCTTTACCACGTGTTGTTAAAACTCCAAGACCGCCCCTATCCATTACTCGACCAATGTCACTAACTGCTTGATCTCGCATCTCTCTTGGCATTACGTTAAGCACGTTGAGGTTAGTCAATTGACCGTATGCATCGCTAGGAATATCAGACGCGTTTGTAAATGTTGGGGACCAGTTTTTAGCAAACGGCTCGAAAGTATCAGCATCTAATACCTTAGCACCTTCACCTAAGCCTGCACCAAAATCCAATGTCTTACCTTGACCACCCATCTCTTTAAGCATGTTACCGGCTTTTTGGTATGTCGGTAGAGTACCGATGATCTGAGTGCGAGCTGCATTTGCAGCCGGAGGTAAAATCAAATCTTTAACATCTTGGTAGATCTTAGGCGCAGCTTCAACGGCTGATTTAACTAACTTGCCGCCAGCCATGTGTGGGACACTGCCACCATGTTTAAACTTAGAAAATCCTTGATCTAAGATAAGTTGTCTTAACTCTGGCGTAATTTCAATGCCCATCTGTGGTCCAATTGATAGGGGATTTGTATCTCTACCTGGGTGGTGTCCATAAGTGTTGTGCCAATAATCCGCGGCTTCATCCATTTGGTCTTTATGTATGTTGTCTTGTAATATATGTCCTGTTTCACTATCTGTAATAAACCCGGTTTCTGGCTGACCATTAGACCAATCACCATGCCAATTTTTTGTGGCTGACGTATTACGAAGTTGTACAGGCTTAACGCGTTCTGATGAACCAATTTGTTTTAAGACATCATTCAGGGTATTAGGCAAGATATTGTCGTAATATCCTTTCATGCCTTCACCACCAAAACGTAAATCATCACCTTGAATAAATTTAACACCTTCTTCATTGGCTGGAGCATTTATTAATCTTTCTGCTGCATCTTTGCCAATATGTTTATGAAGCTCTTCAGCGGGAACAGAATCATTATAAATATTTTTACCATTAATGTCATATACATCGAGACGGGGCTCTTTTGAGTATGGATCCATTTTGTGGGTAATACGATCTGCTACTTTGCTTAAATTATAACGTTCAGCCTGTTGATCACCACGGGACAAAGTCAAGAAGTCGTGACCCTCATCGGCGGCTTGGTGTAGCGCATGTTTAAGCCCTAAGCCAGTCCAGTCTTTAGTGTCTGTAACGTAGGGACCTTCCGTAATACCTTTACCGTCAAAACCTTCTGTGCGGCCTGTTTGACCCCAATCAGATTGAACCTCTTCAAGGTGTAAAGCTTTTCTGTTATCTGCCGTTGGGCGTTCATTGGTGCGAATGTGAACCGCCACATCAGGTTCATCCCAATGGTTCGATTGAAACCGAGCAGGACCTTCGCCTAAATATTGAGGTGATTGTTTGGCTGCCGCTTCAGAAGCCCATGTGCGAGCCACACCAGACGGGGTCTTTAGTATATTGCCATTAGCATCTAAAAGATTTTTAAACCCCGGAAATTGTGGATCATCTACAATTTCAAGAGGTTGACGCGGTAGTTTTGTTTGGACAAGTGTCTCTTTATAATTACGACCGCCAGGCATCTGCCAGTCATGGAATTTTGTTTCTGAACTATTTTTAACAACAGGATTTATGTCGTGTGATGATTTATTGATATAGTTTTGAATGTCTGTTTTAGATGCTTTAGGTTGAGATTTCAACCAATTAGTAAAGTCGATAGCCTCGGCTTCTTTTTTAGCGCTCTTAGGAGCATTAGCTCCAAGCCAAGACGCCCATTGAGCTCCAGGCATTGTATCCATTTTATGTTCAGCAATTGCCTTACCTAACGCCGAAAAAAGTTTAACAGCGCCCCCCGGAGCGTAGTGCTGAACTTGACCACCTTTAGCAAACCCTTCTTTTTGAAGGTACTTTAAGAATTCTTCAGTGATTGGTTGTGTCGGGGTGCCTCGAATCCAATCGTAGGTACCCATTTCAGGCTTGACGCCTTTGTCTGCTTTTTGTTTAAGTTTACCTGCCACAAAGTCGCGCATGCCAATCTCGCCCGGCACTGGGGCAAACTGCACGTTAAGGTCTTTGCCACCTAAAATGTAAGGGAACCCAGCATGGATGTCTGGATTATGAGTGACAGTGTTATCTAAGGTAAATAGGCGGTTACCAATAACACCGGTAGGTTGTCCAATAAACGCAGGATCTGTGTAGTGGCTTAAAATATCATCGTATGGGACAATGCGGCCTTTAGTAGGGCCACCAACACCTATACCCCCAATTACATCACCAGCGAGGCGACGTTTATCAAATGTATTGGCCACATCTAAAAATCTAGGGTCTGTGATGTCAACTGATTTATCAAATAGGTTACCTTTGACGTCAGAAGATAAGCGAGCGTTCATCTTTTTAAGTTGTTCTGGGGATAGCTTGCCTTCTCTGGCTGCCGCCATAAAGGCATCCCACAACTCCCCTATTACCATCGGGTTAGAAGATAATTGTTCAGGGGCGCCTACATAATTAGTCCAAATGAGTCCTCCATTGGGGTCGCGCTTATTAGCGTTTACCATTAAGGTTGCAGGCTCTGGTTTACCTACACCCCATACCGCATTAGCGGCGGCATGTTCTGGGTCTGTATGCTGTAAGCCAGGAAACCCAGGGCCGCCTTTTTGACCTTTACCTACAATGGTACGATCAGATTGAGTGGTAGCCACATTTTTACCCACGGCACCTACATCACCAAGGGCCTCAGAGAACTTTTTTAATACAGGTTTTGCTAACTCCGTTAACTGTTGTACTTGTTTACCGCCGGCGTAATGGCCTATAAGGCCCCCGGCCGCTTTTTTATTGTCTTCGGCAACTTGGTTAGCAAGCCATTCTAACGCTCCACTTGCAGCAACTGCGGGCAATCTATATTTAGCAAATCTTTCGGGGACTGCCATACCAACGGCACCTGCGCCAGAGCCTGCGGCGTTGAGGTACCCGGCTATCTTGTTGCGCGTAGATGGTTCACCCTTGGCCAAACGGTTATAAGCTTCCATTGCATTTGAACCCATGCCATAGCCGCCAGCAACCTTACCACCAAACTGTGTCGCTGGGTGCTCGCCAGCTGCTGCCATCCCAGCTTTTACTTTAGCCATAGGAGGACGTTTAGATTTAGCTTCTTTTAATTCCTGTGCAGTTTGTGGGGAGATAGCAATCCCTCCCGGAGTCACTTCACCACCAGCAAAAGGACCACCAGGTTGCACGATAGACGCAAGTCTGTTGTTAGTGTCCATGCCAGCCTTATTCATTTGCGTACCTGGAGCTGCAACACCTGTCTCAGCTAGGTTCCAGTTTCTGGCACCACTACCTTGAACTGCTTGAGGACCGCTAGGGACATCAATGTGCCTAGCAACATTCTTTGCCGTTGGCACCATCTTAGTAATTTTATTTGTAGCACCAGTGGCAACAGGAATGGCAGCACCTAAGGCACCACCAACAACTGGAGAACTTTGTTCGGCACCAGCAATGGCGTTAGCTTGATCTGCTAATTTAGCTTCATAGTCTTTAAAGGCTTCAATCTCGGCCTCAGTATATTCTTTAGGCGCTTGAGAGGCTTCGTAAGCTTTAAAAGCTTCGATCTGTTCAGGGGTAAATTCAGCCATTATCCATTACCTTTTTGTTGACTTTTCTTCCAAGCATCATACCCAGGAGGAGGAGTTATTTTATCTGTTGGTTTAGGCATTGTGTAGTTGCCGGCCTTGTCAGCAAATGCATTGATTTGGGCTTTGTAATTATTTTTAAGCGTCTCATACTCTGGAGATAACTCAAATTGACGGTATGAAACATTTGGATTTTTACGTTCCCAAGTCTTCATCGCCTTACCAACTGCGTCATCGTAGTTAGAACGCATCTCGCCCCACGTTAGCATGTCGCGTAACGCAGCTGGAGAGTTCTTAATGTTACCTGTCATGTCGGCAACAAGTCTACGCTCGTTATCAGACACAGACCCTTGGCCTTTTAATACCACCTTGGCTTTATTTAATTGTAACTCAGCAAACTTTTGAGCGGCTTTTTGAGCAGCCACAATGTCAGACTCTTGAGCCCCTGGCATAGCTTTACGAATAGCATCATCAACCGAACTAACATGGGTGTACCCAGCGCCCGGCGTATTGATGCCTTCGCTAATTGCCGTACCTAATGCAGATAACACTGTTGGGTGTTGTAATACGCCAAAAGCTTTTGGATTGTTAGTGATAATGTTTCTAATGTATTTTGAGTTAGCTAAGTCTTCTGGTGCGTTCTCTGCAGCTTGAATAGCAGCCGCGTGCTTGGCTGCAATGTCTTGACCGGTTTTAGTTTGCTCACCTTGGTTCAAAGCTTCTTGAGCTTTTTGTTGTTGTTTAAATTCTGTGTACCCTTTAGGTGCTTCAGTAGAAGCCGGGGCCTCTGCAGTGACCACTGGCGCTTTTGATTCCACACCATTCAATACCTTACCAACATATTGAGAAGGATCTTTTGTTTTAAATCCACCGTATTGCGCCATGGCCTTAGCGTAGTCGCCGCCATTTTGCTTAACCAATTGTTGGATATAATAGTCAGCAGCTGCTCTTGATTCTTGGGGATCAAACGGATTAAATTTAATACCTTGTTTATGAAGTTGAGATACTGTGTCAGGCAAAAATTGATAGTTACCCATGGCTTTTGTATCTTTGTTTACAGCGTATGGGTTGCCAGAGCTTTCAGTGATGTTTAAATTGTCTAACAATTTATCTGGTGTGCCATATGACTTTTTAGTGTCAAACGCTACTGCAGGAGCGGCAGGTGCCGCTGCAGGCGTGACAGATTTGCCAGTGGTGATAGCTTGTTCTACAGGCACGTTAGCTCGTTTTGAATACTCTAAAGGAGTCATCATGACTTCTTGACCATTTACAAAGTACACTTTTTGTGTGTTAGCATCGGCGCTATTGGCAAACTTAACTGGCTCTAATTCTTTACTATGTCCTAATTTTGCAGCCTCAATAGCCAAACTGTTTGATAAATCTTGAGCTTTTTCAGCATGTTTTTCAGCCCAGGTGTCGATTACTTTTTGACGTGATGCGTAGTCCACCTGACCTAATGCTGAAGCTCTAATTTCAGGAGGTAAGTCATTAAATCTAAAAGTTTGACCGGATGATGTGCTAACCACCGGAGAGCTTGGTTGACCTTGACCCTGAACAGGCGCTGTTTGACCTTGATCCAATGTAGGAGCAGCTTGAGTAGTTGGCTGACCATTCATTAATTTTTCATTAGATTTAACGTAGGCTTCGTGTTGAGCTTGAGCGGCTTTATATTGAGCCATTTGCATTTGCATTTCAAATGTCTCTTTGGCTTTCTCTTGAGCGTCTTTTTGAGCTTGTCTAAACACGTCAGGATGGTACAATGCCGTAGAGGCATCATACAATGCATCACCAATTCCAGCTAAAGTGGATTTAGGTTTGGTTCTTTGGTTAATGAAGTCTTGCATTTTAGCAAGAATTTCTGCAGAGTTTGTTGGGTCCAATGCAACCTTAGATCCCTTAGGTCCCGGCATTGTAACAAAATCAGTCGGTGAAAGTTCTTTTTTTGGAGACGGAACGTCTAAAGGGGAGACAACCTCCCCAGGTAAAATACTGCTCGCTAGTACATCTAATCCAGCCATTTGTTTATATTCCTATTAATTACTATTATGGTCCAAAAATATCATCCCAAATACTCGAATTATAAATTTTACCCCAAATGTCGCCAAGCCCAGGAGTATTAACACTTCCATCAGGATTTGTCGTGCTTCCAGAATAAGCTTTACCTAAAGCGCCCAATATGGCTAGTGGGGATTGATGTGTTGTTTCGTCTACCGTACCAGGGGCTTTGACGTTAGATAGTAGTGTGGCAAGTGCTCCGGAAGCTTTCATTGGATCCGCTTGTTCAATAGCACCCACATCCATTTCGGACTTAATACCTTGCTCGCCAGAGTTACTTAATCCTGTTGCAGCATTTACGCCAGTTTGTTGGTTAGTCAATGCGGCTTGCATTTGTTTAGAAAATAGATCGGCTTGAGCGCTAGTTAGTGCAGTGTCTGCCGCTGTGAGATTACGTAAGCTACCAAACCCACCGCCAGCAATTGCGCCAGCGTCTGCTGGTGCCACTGTTTGTGGAATTAAAGAGCGAAGTTGATCATTTTGAGCTGAAAAAAGGCCACCTAATGCGGTGCCGGTGTTAGGTTTAACTTGACCCGTAACAGGGTCTGTGATCCAAGGATTTGCTGCACCTGTAGCAATGGTGTTAAGCGACCCTTGAGCCGCTGTAAAAGGGTTTTTATTCGGATCGTTAAGTTGGTCAATTGCCAAACCGGCGGTTGTATCGCCAATCTTTGGCATGTTTGCCGCAGCTGCGGTACCACCACTAACAACACTTTTTTGAGCCTCATCAAACCAAGAGGGGAGTGTTGTGGTCTTGGATACCGTCGAGGCGGTTAAGTCATCTAACGCAGACATTAAGCAGTTCCTTTATCTGATAAATATTCTAAAGGGCTAAGACTGTCAGGTGGTAATTCATCTGGCCCATTGGAGTGTTTGTGTTCGCGAACAGATGCCAAAAATTGATCTAGTAAAGCGGCACCGCTATCAGAATCGCCGTTACCTAAGCCGGATACGACATCAGCTGGGATAACAAATTCCCCGGTTGCTAACATGGCTGGAACGCTATCAGATGTACCGTCGCCGTCGCCTTTAACGTATGTGTTTTCCATTCCACCCTCACTGTAGAATTCAGGAACGTGTTCGCCACCTTCGGCATATCCGCCTTCGGCCATGAACCTAGGAGCTTGATTGGTTGTTGAGCCCATAGCACTTGAAGACATGTCAGGAGAGAAGTCAAATAAAGGTGATCCACCGCCGCCAATAACGTCTGCTGTTAAATTAACAAATCCAGGGTTAAATGCTGCATTATTGCTTCCTCCAGTGTTTGTGTTTTTACCACCACCTCCACCGCCGTTACCACCACCTCCACCGCCGTTACCACCACCCCCACCGCCAGCATCGTCGCCGCCAAAGAAGTCGTCGATTCCAGGTAAGAAGTCATCGACACCTAATAAATCCGTAACACCAAGGTCATCGATACCTAATAGGTCGCTGACACCTGGAATAAAATCGTCGATGCCTAATATGTCGGTGACACCAGGTATAAAATCATCAACACCTAATATGTCGGTGACACCTGGGATAAAATCACTTCCGGGAATAAAATCTGACATAACTAATCCAATGCTATCGTGTATATTTTTTCAAAGGGGACTGCGCCGAGTCTTTCAAGAAGTTTACCAAAATCATAGTTTGGTTTGACACCCATCATAAGTCTCTGAACGCCACGTTCTTTTAGTTTATTAATTGACCACTTGATTAGTTTATATCCAAGAAGCCCCTTTCGGTACTCCGGCACAACATAAATCAATGTCGAGTTTGCTGTTAGGCTTGTCTTATAGTGAATGTGGTAGTGCAACATCCACAGTGTGTATCCTACTAATTTTCCATTATCTCGAATGGTGCACACCTCTAACTTGTCCGCTTCGGCTAGTTTAAAGTAAGCCTTGTAGTTTACATCGAGAGCAATTTGTCCATCTTGAAGCACAACTTCTTTATTGTGCTTGGCAAATATTTCCTTGCCGTCCTGTATAAATTTGGCAAATGGCTCTGTCTGGAAGGTTATCATCTATGTATACTAATGCAAAAATGAACGATTTATCGCCCATTAATTTTTAGGTTTGCCATTAACTATTAGCACAAACTCACTTGCCCAGTCTTGCCAAGATGCAAACTTCCCTGGATCAGGTACAGGAAATACTGAAAACGCTGGCAGTTGGGCCATATTTTTAGCAGTAAGCTGCCATTCATCTTCTGAGGTATACGGAATGGGTTCTTGACCATAGTACATGATCAAGTTACCATTAAAGTTTTCCCAAGAAGAATAGGCAGGTAAGAAGGGAAAACTAGGTTGAAAATTATTAGCCATTAAGGTCTTTCATCACCAAGTTCAGCGGTAATTAATATTCTGCCCATCTCGTAATCACCGTCAATGGTGTTTGATTCAAACAGTAATGATACCTCGCGATGTTCAACCCGCAAATCAATTTTTTCAGTATCTGGAGTAAAGGTGTAGGGTCCAGAATTTTCTTCATTACCTCTAGCAAATTTACGACCAGATACAGTTAAATCCATGGGGCCTGATTGTACAAAGTCTGGCTCAATTCGACGCAAGTGCATGCGGCGATTAATTCCAACGCTGGTATCTTCTGAAGGTGTTCCCCCAACCCAGCTAATATCACAAGTTTTAAAGGCTGAATAGACTGCAGTTTCATAATTTGCAGATACTTTATTTACGCCAATTTCGTGTTGCCAAAGAGCGTAGCCACCTTTTACGTTGTAAATTAATGTACCCGCTGGTAGAGGCACTGGAGTAGCAGGGAATACTACAGGGTTAGCCATGGATGTTAACGTTGTAATCTTTGTAACCCCCGGATTGCCAATTGCTGTAGTGGTAATATATTGACTGTCCACAATTTGAAAAACTTCAGTAGACGTTAAAGATTTAGATATGTACTGACCCGGACTAAATACCGTTGTCACATCTCCTTTAATATACACTTGATATATGGTAGCTGCCGATTGTCCTGGAGGAGTAGCTAGAACGGTATACGGCACGCTGTATGTTGATTTATAGTTCCAATCACTCCAAATAGGTGTTGGAAACACTTCGGTAGTGAATCCACTTGAACGTTGAGCCCCTTCGGCTTGTCCAGCATCATACCAAAGTTTATCTTTTACATTGTAAACGATAGCATCGGTGCACTCTAGTGAAGTGCCACGAGGATAGAAGAACCAAATCTCATTGTACCTTGGGACTTTAGTAGCCCAAACCTTTTGACGTTGGAAATAGTTTAAATTGTTAAATAACCAGTTAACGTTTTTATCATTAGCTAGTACTTGAACCACACCATTGTAAGCGTAGAATCTGTCAACACCCATCCAATAATACACGCCATCCATTTCAACAACCGCGCTAGACGACATGATTGAAATTTGACTTGAGACAACATCATATTGCCAATATTGAGGAGGGTTATTAACAAATGAGACGCGAACTAAACTGTCTGTAGCCCAGAATAATCCTGACGGTGAATTTGTACCACCGCGGACAGTCATCCCTTTTACAATCTTACCAGTTGCCACGTTAGTTTGATTGGCTGTAGGTCCGTTCCAATTGGTAAAACTTTGTTCCGGATAGATGGAACTTACGTGGTTATTTGCAATGAACCCATTGGACCCATACACAAAAATAAAAGGAGGAAGAACACAAACACCGCCGTCAACTTGAATAGGTTTGTATGTTGGGGCCGTGCCATCGGAGTCAGCCAGCACATTAAATGTCCAAGAGTTACTGACGTTTGAAGTGGTAGATCCAAAAAATACAGGGGACTCCACGCCGTTATCTACGTTGTTTAAGTTAAGCCCTGGGTGAGCTATTAAATTCAATGCCCCGCCCAATGGCTCATATTGGTAATCAAACTGCCATAGTAACCTAGGATCAGGATTAAATTTTACGTCTGCTAAATACGCAGTAGTGACGGTTCCAGAAAGCGCCGGAGTAAAATTTACAGTAGTGTTAGGCGTTGCAAAGGTTGAAGACGTAACAGTGTAAACCGTTGGGTTGGCGCTTTTAGTAAACACAACCTTGGTGCCGGCAGGATACATTCCTGTTCGTCCAGTTGTTGTGGATCCCCCAGTGACGGTAAATGACCCGGTAGTATTTGCTGTGATAGCAATTGGTGCGTAGCCCACATTAAAAATTGCTGAATACGGACCGTTACCTACCGCAATATTTTGATCGGTAGTGAAAATATCTAAATTATTATTTGTTCCCGAAAAAATATAATTTAACCCGTTGTACGAGTTCATAATCATACCGCGAGAAATTCCACTAAATGATGCTGCTATTTGAGAGTAGCCTCCCATTTTTTTAGGGACCCCGCGTTGGAATCGGCACCACACACCATCGCTGAATTCTCTAGCTTCAAACACTGTTCCATCGCGTTTAATTCCAGGTTGAACGCTTAGGGTGTATATTTGATTATACTGGTCTTGTGCCATTTAGAACGTTCCGCCAGGGATCAATTTAGCATTAAATGTGGCTGGTGTTGAAATTACAGGGAGTGAAGTGTTGGTATTATCGATATTTAACATTAACGTACTGTTAGCTGAAAATCCTAGTTTACTTGTACCTTGTAAGTACATACCTGTATGTGTGTCATTTAAAAATGAGTATGTAGGTGTAGCTGCAGTTCCGTCACCCGCATAAAAAATAGAGAGCGTGGATTGAGTTAAGATGTAAATGTTTCCGGCGTCCGTTAAAATAGTAACAATTTGCCCGTTAGATAAACTCAATGGGGGTGCAGTACTTCCTGAAATTTGGAACGTAATGTTGTACGCTGTGGCATTCGTATCATTAACTAACACATACAGTTGAGTAATGGCTGGAAGAGTTACCGCCAAAGTTTGTGTCCTAGTTCCAGATAAAGACACGTAAGTTTGAATAATTGGCGCATAGGACACCAAGCTCAACGAATTTGGAATAATACTATCCACGTCATATGTTGCTGCAGAAAACGAAACGTTTACCGGAGTTGCCCAACCCACAGTGTAAAAGTTTCCCGTAGCTGCTTGATAAAAAATAAACCCTGAGTCTCCTGGGTTTATTGCGATAGATCCTAATCCATTAATCAAAGCCGTGTTAGTAGTTTGGATTGTAAGCGTACCTGTCCCACCATTTCTAAACGAAATGTACCAACCAGTGGAAAGAGAAAGTACATTTGGAAGGGTAAAAGTACCAGCGCCTCCCGTCCAAACATAAGTGGCGGCCCGACTACTGTCCGCAATAGTGGGTGTAGAATTGGTTGTAATAACGTTTCCTGTAGTGGCTAACTTACCCGCAAGGGTCGTAGTCAGTCCATTTCCAGCTAACGCTGCCGCATCTGCTGAAGATGTCCCGGCGCCAAAGGTTACATTCTTCCAAACGCCCGCCTCTGTAGAATTGTTTGTTAAGTAGAAGTAGATGGAAATTCCGGGGTTGACAATAACGGTTCCGGTCAAGCCAAAATTGACTACCGCAAATGCCACAGAACCTGTGTTTCTGATAAGAATATCGGTACCAACGGATCCTTGATTACCCTGTGGGAGTATGATATTAAGACTTGCCACTGTCGTTGAGCAATCCATAATACGTGCTGCGGGAACTTGTGTTGGATTAACAACCGCCGGCCAATACAATTGGGTCGATGTCGTAAATGACAAAGAGTAATAGGATACGTCTGTTGGTTCAACAACGGTACCCGTAAATGGTGAGGTGTATGTGGTTGCCATGTATTAAGGTTCCTGAATTGTAGAGTTTCTATCGAGGCGGCGAGCACTGTCCTCTTTCTTAAGCGCGACTAATGAATCATCATAGTATTGCTTCCAAATTGGCAGCTTGTCAAGCGCTTTTAAATATCCTTGAGCTTGAAGTAAGGCTCCAAAAAGCATCGCTTGAGGGCACTCTCTAGTAAATAGGTTCTGTTGGTTTGTGGTATCAAGTGGTTGAATTTCACTGTAGTAAATAATTTCAACGGGATAATCTTGGTCCGGCTTAGGGGCAAACGCCCAGTTATTATAATCATACTCGGCATAATATAAAGGCTTGCCGTTATCAGACTCAGATTGATACATTGAGACATAGTCTTGACTGCGCATTAAAATAGGCTGACCATTGACTTTCATAGACACCGTCTTGCGCCATCTTGCCGGTTTTGATAAGACAACTTGATTAACTGACAATGTTGTTTCTACAACGGTTAGTTGCAAGTAAGTTTTAAGTTCTGCAGCAATTGCAGACTCCGCTAATCCAATTAAACTAGGAATTTGCGCAACGAACTGTGCGTCGTCACGCTCCATGTAATTGATAATATCTTGGATTAGATTATCATATGTTTGTTGGTATGCGCCGCTCATGCTACCTCGTGTATGGTGCTATGTTAGGTTGGAAGTAGATAGGAGACTTATCGCGATCTTCTTCTTCAGCTTGGGTTCTTAGCTCTAGAGCTATTTGTTTTAAGTATGTCACTCTGTTTAAATCTATATTAGGCAACTGCAGTGCCAGTCTGTGAGATAGTTCAGCCTGGATGTATGCTACCCAACGATCTGGTAAATATAACTCATTAGTCAAACTACCTACGTCTTGAGGTTGCAGTTCAAGAATAAACTGGAATATTTGGTAGTTATCATTTGGCACAGGCCAGAAGTAGATTTCTGGATCAATCTGACGATTGAACCAGTACTGTAATGATCGATTTCCAGGGAACTGTTTGTTTGGCAGATTGAAATAATCTGTTCTGTTTAGTCTAGCTAACGGAATAACTTGTTGGCTTTGAGCAAATTGAATTGCCCGAATAGAAAACGTTGATGTAGTATTTCTGTTTTTTAAACGATAATAATAGAATGCTTGAGTCGATGTGATGGTTAAATATTTCCACTCTTGATCTTCTAAAGTAACAGAATCAAACGCTTGCCAAAATGTCCAATTGATTCCGTCGTTACTGACTTCTAAATCTAAATCGTATGTAGTAGATCCAACGGGTGAGTACGCATTGAACCCCACATAAAACAGTCTAGTTTGTTGTTGAAACTGGGCGCCAAAATAGTTTTTGGCAAGTGTTGATGTGGCGTTAAATGTTAAACTAGCGTTAACAGATTGATCAAACAAAATTGGTGCGTTTACATTATCTGCAGGAAGCGCCGTTGCAATTTGAGGATTGATAGCATATATCCAATTGGCTTCCAATATGTCAACTACATTTCTTGGCATTTTCATGAACTGTTGAAACGCCTTAGGCCCCAACACTTCAATCTTTTGCAGCCACAAATTAATTCCGCGATTGGCAGAATTTTGTAAAATGTAGAACAGGGATTGTTTACCTGCGTTGATATATTCCGGCGTAATCTCTTCCGCAGCCTTACCGGCGTCACGGTAAGCATATGAAATTAATTGATCAACCGTGATGGTGGTTGCATTGTACGTTCCGGAGTATGCCATTATTTCTTCTTAGGAGCTTTCTTAGGTAAATTCTTTGGGGCTGGGCCCTTAACAAATTCTTTGCCTACTTTTTTAGGAATGCCGAGAGTACTTTCACCCTCGGCTGCCGCGTACATCGCTTTCTGTTGTGCCTTAGATTTAACTGGCATATTAAAATATTCTTCCGCCACGTTTTACGTTTGGAATAGCACTTACAATACCAAAAGGGTTAGACCCAGGCATCGAGTTAATTGGTGGTGTCACTGGTGGTGTCACTGGTGGTGTCACTGGTGGTGTCACTGGTGGTGTCACTGGTGGTGTCACTGGTGGTGTCACTGGTGGTGTCACTGGTGGTGTCACTGGTGGTGTCACTGGCGGATTGACCACTGGTGGTCGAGTTTTTACTCTGCGAGCTTCACGTTCTGCTTTGCGAGCTTCACGTTCTGGTGAGTTTTCCCTTCCGGAAAAATTAGACAACATATCCGCATATTTTTGAACCAAAGGGTTATTCATTATTGCGGGGTTGGTAGCCATACCGCCGTCGGCGAATTTTCTAGGACCTTGGCCCATTGCAAGTAATTTTTTTATCATTCCTGAGTTTTGGCCTTGGCCCATACCTCGACCTCTACCTCTACCCATACCTTGACCCATACCTTGGCCCATACCTCGACCCATACCTCGACCCATGCCTCTTTCGGCATCTGAGATAGCACCTTGACCCTGTATTAAGTTAGCCGCATCATTAAGGTCTAAAGCTCCGCCGTCAGCCATTTTTTTAGGTTTTGCGGCGGCCTTAGTTTTCACTGGAGTTGTTTCTTTTTTAACTTTAGTGGCTTTGATTTTCTTGATGTCGGCCTTGTCGCCAGCATCTTTTTTCATTCCAATAGCGCCACCATCTTTACATTTTTTATCTGTGCTAGTAGCGCCACCTTTGGCAAACTTCTTAACTGTGCCTACTGCTTTTTTAGAGCGACCGCCTTGTTTAAGTTTTAGTTCGGTCTTCTCACCTGGGTGTTCTTGTTTGTCGTGTTGGCCAAAGGCTTTTTTAATTAAAGCTTTATCTTGGGCAAGGTCGGTCTTACCGCCTTCTTTCATTTTGCCGCCGCCACATTTTTTTGTGACACCGCCACTGCATTTTTCTTCTACTGCCTTAGACACGCTGCCGCCTGCCTTCATTTTTACCATTGGTTTAAAGCCGTCCATTATATTATCCTCGAGGTTATTTATGTGGGATGATCAATTCCCTTAGTTTTACTAATGCATATTTAAAGGGATTTACGCCCCTTATTTCTTTAGTGTTAGGTACATGCGCTCACCAATAACAAAGGACATACAAGCCCCACTTAGGTCGAGCATCATGAGCGTAATTGATTCAGCAATACCAGGGGTGAATACGGCAGCGATAGTAGCAAGCCATATAATTAGGATAGCAATGTATCTGAATGATGATCGCATGTCAGTTACCCAGCGGCTTGGCTCGCCGCTTGGTTTATCGATCTCAGCAAGCGCTTGCAAACGGGCTGTTTCAGCCTCCATCAACTTGATACGCTCGTCAACGTTTTGTGGGGTGCCACCAGCGCCACCAGAGAACTTGGCAAAAAGACCACGGACACCGTCCGCAAGTGTCGGCAATATTGCTGGAAATATAAGACTAGCTAAACCACTAAACATAGTAACTCCCTATAAAGTTTTGCCGGATTGAAAATCAGCAAGTGTTAGACCGTTTGTATATTGGCAGTGCGCCAACTCTTTAAACTTAACCCAGCGTCCGGCCCACTGAAGACCAACACCCTCTGCGATCTCTCCACATTTGGTAAATAGGGCCGCGTCATTCCATTGGGCTTTGCCGTTAACAATAGGGCAAAAATCAAAAGCTACGCGCCAATTGTGAAAACTCTGGCCCGCTTTTGCATTAGTTACTTTTTTCCCAGGCAAAGTGCGACCTTGAGCATATAAAGCATTTTGACTCTCAGCATCGCGATATGTTGATGTGATGATGACGTCTATGCCCTTGGCTTTACATTGATTAATGAACTCGCTACACATGGCGGCAACCTTAGGGTTTAGATCTGATAGGCTGCGTGAGTTTACCATTACTTATCCGCCTTGTGATCTAACCGATCAAATAACTTATCTAACATGGCTTCTAGTTTGTCAAACCTAGCCTCCATGTCGTCCTTGCGAACGTAGTTGGTTGGTAGGTTGACCTCTATGCTTTTCATATCAGCTTTTAGGTTCTGAACCGCGTCCCAAAGTTGACGACCTAACCAACCAATAATGACAGCCAGTAATCCGCCAATGGTGTTGATGATGTCCTGGTTTTCCATGCTTAATTCCTATGATAATATTTGTAAATCGTTAATAAATTTTATGCCGGGTAATTCTAATTTTTTACAACCACTGGTATTTAAATTGACTACAAGAAGAAAACAACTTTTAGCCTTTGTGTTCTTTTTATAATTAATTGAACATCCGATAACTAAATTCCCATCTACAAAATCTAAACCTCTTAAAAAAGTGCTATCTGGGTCTACTAATTTTACTTTTTGTACATTTAACGTGCTTAATTCAATTGCGATCAATTCGCCGGTCTCTGTAGAGAGCGTATAAAGCACGTTCTCTACGATGGTGATACCATGACAAGCCTTTCCAACGCTAATCAGTATTTGGGGGGTTAGCGTGCGTTTATCGAACAATCCTATGTCTGATGCCACAATTCCTCGGTTATGACGCACAAAATATATGTCATCGTTATGGTTGTATATTGTATTGATATGCCGAGTATCTAACTGATTCGCATACGCAGGACTAAATTGCTGATCATAAATTTTCATGTAATTGAGACTGAGCTGTTGGTGTTGATCAGGCTTATATATCCCAACGGTATCAATTGCGGAATTACATGTGTACAGCGTGTCTCCATCTTTTAAAATTTGATGGGTGTTTATCCAAAGTGGTACTTTGATTAATTTATCAAATTCATAGTTTGATTTATTAAATTTACCAATGCGGTTGTTTGATGCTATGTATATTGAATCTTCATCTTGAGCAATACCAAAGGGCCTGAATGTTGGTCTTCCAGAATCTTTTAGCTGCTTGCAATCTAACTCGGCCGTTATACCTTGACGGTGAATTGTGGCTTCACTATTTAAATCGTAAATAATAAAATCATTAATATCCGTTGTAATAATTATTTGACTCATTCGACCTCCAAAATAAAGTTAATAACAACTCGTCTTTTGTGGTGCTTAGGAACACACGATCTATGGTATGTTTTTGAGTCAAACCAAATGCAGTTACCTTTAACTGGAGGAGACGTCATTCTAACTGTTTGTTTGTCGTCTTCATAAACAACTGTGTCACCATCTGAGTCTGTGACATAGTACACAAAGGATATGTACTTTCCTTCTCTATCTAAATCTACGTCTGTGTGGATAAGATTATCTAAAGACTCCGGATTGTGCGCAATGTTAGGGATTAAATTAGCTTTAATCCGAACAACCCGTTTGACTTTAACTCCGGTCTTTTCTACAAAATTACCAATGATCATGTTTACTAGATTGTAATGTTTAGACCAAATTTTTCTGGCCAACAAAAACACATGCGTCATTTGAAAGATATCTTTATCTGGAGTCTTTGAAATAATGTTTTCACAATTCCAATTCCAGGGGAAAGTCTTTCCCATTATTATTTTATGTACTGTGTCCTCAAGTTCCTGAGGAAGTAATTTTTCAATAATCATACGATTATCCTTTGTATTAGCATGTCATATACTAATGCAAATTATGGTACATTATTTTCTTCCCAGCCCAACCAATACCCATCTTGTACCCAAACATAATTCTGATCGACAGTATTAGGAAAGGACGTATTGGTGTATTTTGCAAATTCCGCTGGGCTCCAACTTCCTAATGAAATTATAACAGTGCCGTTTAATTTTAATGTGTATGCCATTATTTACCCTTTATGCGTTTTTAAAATCAAACAATGAAGACTGATTATTTGCTGAAATATTCCAACTATTTGTAACACTTGTTGTCGATTGACTTGAGTTTGGAACTCTATAAGCTATCTGTAAATTTACTTCTGAAAATGTTGTCCCCGTATATAACTCTGCTATCTCTGTATACCCCGTTGGTGGAGTTGCTGACCTATCCGATGCTTCTGATAGCGCTGAGTAGTATATAATCCCATCGTTTATGGCATCAAACGGAGTCACAGAAACGGCAAGACCTGATGAGCTTGCGGATGTGGCTGTTGCATATGTATTGTATGCTGCATTCCTTAATACCACGCAAGCTGCTACTAAACCACGGGAGGTTGCCTGTGTTACTCCATAAGTTGAAGGTTCGCTTCCTGCAGTTCGATACGCAACGTGCATTGTGTTATCAGCAGTAGCATTATACGTATTAACTACTGTTGTCCACCCAGCATCCGTTAATGCTTGCGTTGAATCAGACCCTGATGCAATAAACATAACTATCAAATCACCTGCATTATATACCGTTGGAGCAGGTACGTTGTGTGTTGTTGAAGCCGATACCGCCGAGTATGTTGAAACAGAAATATATTGCATTGATTTGTTAAATGATGCAACAGCAATAGAGTTTGTTGCCGCTGTGCCTGTTACACTGTATGTTGCTCCAGTGGCGGCTGTTGTTGGAAAAGTATTACCAGCGAAAACACGTTGAGTGCCGTCAAATGATTTATTAGAATCTTGTGTAGTAAATCCAGAGGATGAAACTGAATTCGTGTTAAATCTATTTTGGATACCAATGACTGCACCACCAGATGCGGTATTAACGGTTGTTGATATAGTTGCACTTGAGCCTGTAGCTGAATTTGAATTGAATGTGGCGACTGATCCCCACCCTGTTAAACTGTACATAGCTGCATAGCATCCATTAGATGCACCACTTCCTGTAATAACAATATTGGCAGTCGTTCCAGAGGGCGCGTCAATTCTAAATAGGGCAGTGTTTGATGCGGAGCTTGTACCAACGATATTTGTCATAGCGTTACCGTTAAAGGTCACTGAAGATACAGTTATTGCAGAACCCGCATTAAGCATCACTCCTATAACAAATACTCTATCAGACGTGGCATCCCCAATACCCACTCCGGTAAATGTATAGGTTGTTGCGCCTGTTGTATTAGATATATCTCCAACATAAGATACTTGATTTGATGCTAATTCTAATCCTGCTGCCCTTAACATGTGACTTAACATTATGCCACTCCAACCAATGCGCCATAAACTTGTGATCCAACTTTCCACAATTCAATAATAGTAATTGCGGTAGTCGATAGTGTCGGTGCCGATCCCGGAGCTGAGGCGCCAAGCCATTTAACACCAGATGGACCGAAGGTGGTGTCTGTCCATGTAAGTGTGAATGATCCCGCGGTAACCATCAATGTAACTGATTGGCCTGCTGTAAAGCTGGTGCCTTTAGGCGTTCTGTTTGCGCTAAGGGTGATTGTTTGTATGCCACCGTTTGCTGGGTTGATTTCAAAAGCTGCCGCATCTGTGATGGCAAAGATGGTTTCTTTAGTGCCTGTTAATGTTTTGTTTGTAAGTGAAACTGTTCCTGTGTCTGTAACAAAGCCACCTGAACCGTTAGCTGCCGCGGCCAATGCTGTAAGTACGCCAGTGCCCGTAGTGGTAGTTGATGGTGCAGATCCAGCGCCTCCGCCGATTACTAAGGCACTTGCTGCCAAGGCGGCAGACGACGCCCATGTTGATGCACTTGAGAAGTATGGGATGCCACCTGATGTGCCAGCAATAGTAAACGCAGGGGTCGATGTTGAATTTGCAACAGATACAATGCCTCCCGTCCAACTTACCGAAGTAACAGTTCCTGATGTTGCAGATGTCCATGTTGGTGATGCGCTAGGTCCTCCAGAAGTTAACACCTGTCCGGAAGTTCCGTATGATGGAGATGTGGCTGATCCTAAGCCAATTTTTGAATTGAAAATTGTGTCGCCGGCAAAGTAGTTAGTTGCCGTGCCGCCGGCGTAGTAATTCCATCGACCCGTGCCTGAAGGGATGTTAGATAGGAATCCGATGTTATTTGTTGCACCGATCAATGAAGCGTCTGCAGTGTGTCCAACTTGAGTGGTTACCGTGGAGCCCGCACCGAAGGTGCCCTGAACGGCAACATAGTGATATAGTGTACCAAGGGTAAATGATGCCGCTGCGGTCTTGGCAAAGCTATCATATAGGGCCGCCAAGGTGGTTACGTCTGACTGAATGACACCTTCTGATACGACACCGTAAGATGATGTAGCACCGGTAATGTTTTGCTTGACTGTTAAATTTTGACCGGTTGTCGCAGTGCCACCTAGCGTGATCTTACCTGCAGTGTCTTTGTAGATCTGGCCAGAGCCAATGTTTATCACACTGGTGCTGCCTGTTATTGCCCCGTTGAATGTGGTGTCACCACCGAAGTAATTAGGTGCCGTGCCGTTAGCATAGAAGTTCCAACGGTTAGTGCCTGAGGCAATGTTACCATAGAATCCGATGTTGTTGGTACCGCCGGTCAGTGTGGAATCTGCTAAGAAACCTACTTGCGTAGTCACTGTAGATCCAGCTCCAAAGGGGCCTTGAACGGCATCAAAGTGAGCTAAGAGTGGTAGTGTAAATGACGCAGCTGCTGTTTTGGCATATGATTCATACAAGATTGCTAAGGTAGTCACATCTGACTGAATTACACCTTCTGATACCACACCAAAGGATGATACCGCGCCTGTGATATTTTGTTTAACTGTTAAGTTCTGGCCGGTTGTTGAGGTACCACCTAGGGTAATCTTACCCGCGGCGTCTTTGTAAATTTGGCCTGAGCCGATGTTCACAATGCCTGTCCCGCCCGTTAACGTTCCGGTATATGCTAGGTTAACAAAGGATCCTGATGAAGTGTTTTTGGACGCAATAATTTGCACTACCCCGTTGTTATCTTTGTAATAAAGATTGCCGTCGGTAATGTTAATTGCCAACTCACCATTGACTAAATTAGCAGCCAGAGGTGCCGTGGCCGTGGTTGCTGTGTAGTATAGTGATACCGGAGTAAATCCTGTTTGTGCCATTATGCGTCCTCTGCGTCTGCGAATTCTTTAGATTTTAGTGCTAAGTAGATGGCTTCACGGGTAGCATCTTTGATGTAGTCATCGCCTGTAAATGTTAGGTTTTGCCATGCAACAGGATTGTGATTTTCGTCACGCACTTCTTTGCTTACATAGCCGTTAATAACAACCTCAAGATTTTTGTTCTTAAAGTCTTCTGTAATAGAAAAGATGTTCCAATAGTTTGCATCAATGCCAAATACTGTGTTTACTGATTTTAATAGTGCCATTATCCAATTCTCCAATTTGTTCCATCATAAAATACAGGAATATTAAAAGGTCCAAAAGTGCCCGTGGCACTAGCTACTTCGCCAAACATAGGGTATGCAGTTGCCGACCTATGATTAGTTACAAAATTTCTATCCCCAGCGAAAGCATTTCCACCTGAAGGTAATGATGCAACTGCTATTGGAGTTTGAGCAATGCTTGTTCCAAAAGTGACAAAGCCATTTAAATAAATTTCTGATGTTGTTGGTGCTGTTGTTGAGCCTAAATATATTCTAGTAGTAGAACCTGCCGCACCTTTAGAGCCTATGTTAATTGTTTTAGTATTACCTGATGCAGTTATTGAGTTAGCAATATTGACTGTTTGCGTGCCTGTGCCTTCCGCTAATGTTAAATTACCATTACCTGCTGTAGAGCCAACAAAAATACTGGTTGTTGAACCTGCTAGACCACCTGTACCAATAAGAATTGATTTAGTTGAGCCTGATGCAGTTGCACCAGCTTGGATATTAGTAGTTTGTGTGCCTGTGGATTGACCAAATGTTAATGTGCCGCCGCCTGTTGAAACATTGCCAATATTAATATTAGTAGTTGAACCTGCTACACCATTTGTGCCAATATTAACTGTTTTAGTTGAACCTGATGCTGTTGCCCCAGTACCCATATTGACAGATTGGTTACCTGTGCTTCTACCTAATGTAATTCCGCCTGTAGCACTTGTGCCACCAATTATTAATGTTCCTGATGTTTGATTTGAAGCAATAAGATTGTTAGAAGTGCCATTACTTGTTAAGTTTAAAGTGCTACCTACTGTTAAACCGCCATTAATTGTTGCAGATGCTACATCAATTGGATTATAAAAATATGCGGTGCTATTACAATAAAAAGTATCTGCATTAAAATTTATATTACTATCATTTAATGCTGTTGTTCTACCACTACCAATTGAGCCTATTGAAGTGGGATATGCCCCATCAGGATTTAAATTTAAATTTCCATTAAAATTTATGTTAGATGAAGGTGAATCTACTTGCATCCCACCATTAATTGTTACGATTCCTGTTAGCGTAGGTGATGCGCTTAATACAACACTACCCGTGCCTGTAACACCATAAGATGTTCCCCATGCGCTACCAGTTGAATTAGGTATGCCTGCGGCAGGATAAACTTGCGCTGTTGGAGTTACCCAAGTGGTGTTGTAATTTGTTGCATCTACTTTAGATAACACTTGACCAGTCGTGCCGCCTGCCGCTACGCCTGCGCCTGTGGCTCCTGTAGGCCCCGTTGGTCCGGTTGCGCCCGTCGGTCCTGTGTTACCTTGAATACCTTGATCGCCGCGAGGGATGGCAAAGTTAAAGACTGCCGCTGATGATGTGCCTGCGTTTGTGACGTTTGCATCAGTTCCAGGGGATCCTGTTATAATTGTGCCGACTGCAATGGTGGCAGCTGATCCTGGTGATCCTGTAGCACCTGTGGCTCCCGTTGCACCCGTTGCGCCGGTTGGGCCAGTTGCGCCCGTAGCGCCCACAACAGTGCCCACATTGGTGGTGAACCCGAGTGAATTGGTTAATAATAACTGACCGGATCCATTAATAGATGCTGATATGTATCCCGGAATAGGGCCTGCAGAAGAGGTAGTTCCGTCTGAATAGTTAAATATTAAGTTGTTGCTTGAGTTAAAATTTACACTGGTAATTAATTTACCAGGTGAGATGGCGTTCGCAATCTGACTCACTTGCGTTTGTTTTGTGACGCCGTTTTGAACAACTACAGTTAGCTCATTACCGGTGATGGTATTGGCGACGGGTAATTGGGATATTGGTTGATCAGCCATTATTTTTCTTTATGTGTAAGTAAAGAGATTAGCACCTTGGCCAACTCCGTAAGTTGTCGATATTTCAATAACGGCAGGTCCTACAGCGCCCGGTGGGGTTGTTACTACAATGTTTCTATCGTTTAATACAATGACGCTCGATACCGGAACGTTATTAAATGTCACACCCATTGTGGTTGTTAAATATAACCCAGTGATTGTTACAATGGTTCCTCCGACGCGTGTTGCTACATTCGGTGACACACCTAGTACACTAGGCGCCATTCCTGTAGCTGGTGGAGGACTAGGGGGTGCTGGGTGTGGCACGTTGCCAAACTGCGCGACCGGCCCAGTAATTAGGTCTCCCTGAGCTCCTGAATATGGCGGGATCCCCTCAATAAATAAGGAGTTACCATTTTGTGTTTGTACTTGTAAGCTGTCCACTGCAACACTAACATCTGGACGCGGAAAGCGTAGCGAGATGTTTTCTGTCTTAATGGCAGGTAGGCGCCAAGGATCAAACTGATCTACGTCATCCTTACACACACGCATGCCGGGAAAATTAGGATCCGGCATCAATTCGTTATACGGAAACTTTCTGCTGCAGCGATCACAGATCCCCACAGACAGCACATTGTTTCCTCTAGTGTCTAAATAGACTGGCATTTAATCCTTGTGATCGTTGTAAATATCAGCGAATATGTTGATGAATACGGTGTTGTCTTCTAGCGCTTCTATCTCGTGCCATTCTGCGGCTTTTAAATTTACTGGCTGTGTGGTTTTGTCCATCACAAACTCTTTATTTTCTTTGCGAATTATAACAGAACCTGATGTACAGAACGATGCATGTGAATATTTGTGGTCGTGTTTAGCCAAGCCCTCACCTTTGTTAGCGTGGTACACAGTAGTTCTTGCCCCGTCATAGGTGAATGCGTGGGCTGGTGGAATAGTTTTTGTTGTCATAGTTCTTGTAATCCCTTAGTTATAGGCTGTACTGGCGGCTCTACAAATTCAGGCTCTTGCGCTAGTTCAGCTAAGAACTCATCTTTCAACTCTTGGTTTCTAGCATACGCTGCTGTGCGACCTTTTACTTTTTCGTACTGTCCAGTAGAACTAAGGAAGACCATATAGTCACCGTCTTCTTCTGAATTTTCAGATGGGGCAATCCACATCGTACCGTTAGCTGATTGTACTGTTTGGATAATGCTAAATCTACCAGCATGCTTGGTTAGAATTTCATCTTGCAATTCTTTGATACGGGTATTAGCCTCATCTTTTGTATCAAAGTATTCTGATTTTCCTAAGAGTTGATTTTGAATACGATATTTATTTTCCATGTTTTATCCTGTTTTAAACTAATAATGCAATTACAGCGCCACCTAAATGGCTTGATGAACCCACCCATATATTACCTGGGCCAGAGCCGTAATCAGAAACTACAATACTATACCCTCCAGCAGCTCCAGATTGGTAAGCCTGATTTGTCTGTCTACCATTGCCTCCTGCTGCCCCCCATCCACCACCACCACCACCTGCACATCCTTGATTTCCGATTGAAACAGTTTGGGGTGTTCCACCATTTTCACCAAACGCGCCGCCATAGTTATTTGGATTAGATACTGTAGTTCCATTATAAAATGCTCCTGAACCACCTGCTTGTCCACCTAGTCCTGGATAGCTAACTCCACCTGTAAACGTACCAATGTTGTTTTTTCTTACCCCTGGCAATATAGTACCGCCTGTGCCAGCTGAACTGTATGTTTTAATTCCGTTTACTACTGATGTACCATTATTTCCATTAGTGTTTAGGGCTGTTATCCTTGCGTTGTATGCAAAATCTCCTACTGCTCCACTAGCCCCACCGCCTGCACCACCACCACCATATGTAACTCTTGTCGCACTGGCATAAGTGGCATTATTAGCAGCAAAACCGCCACCACCACCGCCACCGCCAATGTATCCAACTTGGTTATCAATAATTAACGGGAATGTATTTGATAGGGCAGCACTACCTACTTGAAGTGCATATCCGCCAGCTGATGGGAGTGTATTTTCGCCGCCCCCAGTACCACCCACCCCAAGAATATTTCCATTAACAACTAACCTAACAGTACAATTTCTAGTGGTTGTAGCCCCTATTTTTAAACCTGGTATAGTAGGGTTTAGTGAATATAAAGTAACATTTGCAGGGACTATTAGAACAACCTGAAGACCAAAAGGTAATACAGTAAACTGTGGGATATTATTAAAGTCTAATACAGCATTTTCTGCTGTTGCTGGAAATGTATATACTAATGTTCGTGTAGATGCATTTACAGTTCCCCATAATCTTGTATTGCCATCACCTAGCATTGTATAAGCATTGCCGTTAGTGAGAATAGAGTTACCTCCAGGAGAGCCTAATTCAGCTAAATTTAATCCGTTATAGGATGTTCCACCACTTGCACCCCAACCGCCACCTCCCCCACCTAAAAGTCGGCCAGCTAATCTAGTAGAAACTGAATCCCCTGCGTTACTATTTCCGCTCCCCCCGTCATTAGCTGCTGTAAATGGAACGCCTGTTTGTTGAGATGCCGCCCCACTACCGCCAGCACTACCACCAACGCCATTTACACCAATAAAACCACCTTGAGGACCTAAAGCCCCTCCAACTCCTGGGAGTGTAAATCCGCCACCACCTCCCTGATACATATATATGCTAACACAATCATACCCATTCAAATATGAACTACCATTTAATCCAGTGGGAGACGTTGGGGTAGCTCTAACTCTATTACCAAAATAGCCGTAACAGATTCCTCCACCCGCACCGCCACCGCCAAAAGCCCCTGATGATGGTGAGCCACCTCCATTAGTTGTATTAAATGCCGCCCCGCCACCGCCACCACCACCAGCAATGTACCCATTATTTTCAATAACTAGATTGATGCCAGGGGTTACAAAAGATAAAGCTGCGCCCCCTGGTCTAGAGTAAGTGGATGCAGTGTCATACCCGCTACAACAACATATACTGGACCAGTATGCCATCCCCGAACCATCACCGCCATAGCCTGTGATATATCCGTTGTTTACTAGCTTTATTGTGTCGCCTGAAGCTCCACCTACAATTTCTAACCCTGCATAGGGTAGTGATAAATCATTATAGTAAGCTGGGTCAGGACTTTGTGAATAAGCTATGGTTGGTACTACTCCATATGCATAAACGTTTGGGTTTACAGTAACTGTAATATCTGACTTACCAGCAATGTACCCCACTACAGACGTTACATCTACAACCGCATTTGGTGTATTTACAGAAATTACAAAAGATAAAGCTACTCTATCTACCACATTGACAGACTCACCCGAACCACCTACTCCATTATCGGCAACAACATTAGTCACCTTACCTGATGAGGTATTAGCGTAGTTTGCTACTTCTGAGTTGCCGACTGAGTATGTCATGGTTAGGCGATACCTGCTTGGATGACTGTTAATGTTGCTGTAAATGGCGCAGTGCCTGAGTTGACTAGCACTTTAATTGCAGCCACCGGAAAAGCGTAGTTACCGTCTTGGCTTGCTGTTTTTGCTGCGACTGTTGGGTGGTCAAACCATGTTGGGCTTGCTGTTGTCCAAGGGTTGTCAAATGTGTGTTGGACTGTATAGTTCACGGTGCCTGTTACAACAACGCCAAAACCCACGTTATATGGGGTTGAGTCCAAGTTCATTGGGATAATGGTACTTGATCCCGTGCCTGATATTGATACGATTTGTTGACGCATAATTAATTTTCCTTTATGTTAAAAGAGGCGGGTTGTCCCGCCCCTAATTAATTATGAGTTTGTGTAGTTAGAACCGTAGGCTGTGATTGAACCATCGATATTGCGTGGTGTGTAAGGCACAGCAAATGTTGCGTTAAATGATCCGGTGATCGCAGACACTGTTGCTTGGCTAAATTGAAGCTCAACGTCTAATACCCCAACGTTAGCCAAGATTGCTGCTGACGCTGTGGTTGCTGCAAATGAGCCATAAATAAGGCCACCGCTTGTTGTTGGTGTTAATGTGCCTAACGCTGTAGTTGTTACCGCGCCTGTTGATGGGTTTGTTACCAATGCGTTTACAGTAATTACGCCGCCTGTCAATGCTGACGGTGCAGTTGTTTGATACATGTAAATGTCATGGATAATAGAGCCCGCTGGCAAGATAAAAGGTGTCGCAACAGATTGGCCGATCTCTTTAATTGGCAAAACTACTGCACCTGATGTTGTTGCTGATACTGGGGTAACTAATGAAGCGTCTTGTGTACACATTGCTGCGCCAGTGTTGTCTGGAGCGATTACGCCGTTGTTTGTTGGGTTGTTACGTTTGAAAATACGAATTGGTGAGGTAAATGTTGATGACATGATTGATTCCTTATCTTAGTGGTTATCTTGTATTGTCTCTAAGTCGTCGTACCGGGAAGTTTCGGTAGTCAATATAAGATGTATCTTCCTATGTTTACTAATGCATAGATTTTTATTATTACGCCCTTAAATCCATGATTAAATGCCACCTATCTGTGTCTCCATTATTCTCTACCCAATGCTCTGTTTGGTGAGGATATAACCATAGTTCCCCCTCCTTCATGTTAACTTCATCATTAGGGGAGTACGATATGACTTGATCGTTAGTTTTAATAGGGATGTGGTACCTATTAAATTTAGAGGCATACGGGCCATTGTCTACGTGTTTTTTGATCGATCCACCAGCTTTTAAGTTAGCAACGATTATTCTACCAAGTTCCGATGGATTAAGTACTTTTACAACCTGCCTCACTATCTGAATACATCCAGGTAAATTATCTTTAGCAAATTGTGAATTCAAACACTCTAATGAGTTTTTTAAACCCTCTGGAGAAAAGTCTGCCGGTCCTCTGATATACACTGATTCAGTATCAGAGTGCGCTGAATTTGGAATATTTTGACGTATTTGTATTCTCTTCCAAACTTCCGGATTATTAAGAAGTTCGGTTTGGGCTTCAGATACGTTTAAATCTTTTAATAGTAGTTTGTGCATAGTGTTCCTAGTATAACAAAAAAGCCCACCGAAGTGGGCTTTTTTGCATTAAGTTTCCTTAATTAATTACAGACCTGAAGTACCGTAGATGTTACGAGCATCATGCCAACCTGTAGCATAACGTTCTGTAGCTTTGTAGCGCATTGAGTCAGTCTCGAAGTCACCTTCCATAGATTTCTCCATTGGACGGCGCATAACTAACATCAAACCGTTTTCAGCATCAGTTTGTACCCACCAAGCTTTGCTTGAGCTCAAACGTGTTACCACGTGTGTGCCTTTTGGCAACATGCCTGTTGATTTGATTGGGTTCAAATCGTTATCAGCTGTACCTGAACGCAACACAGATTTCAAGATAACTTCAGCTTGGAATTCTAGTGCTGGTGGAACAACCAATTGTTCAGCTTTAAGACGAATACGTTTGCCGTTGTTGTCAACTGCTGAACGAATTTGAATTAACATTTGCTCTACAGATGTTTGTGACAATGAAGCCGCTGTAGATAGTTGGTTAGAGTAAGAACCGCCGTTAGCGATTGGGTGAGCTGTGTTGATCAAAGTAACGCCGTCACCACCTACGTAACCTGAAGTGAACGCGAAGTTCAACAAGTTAGCACATAGTGTTTCTTTAGTTTCAATCATAGATTGAGCTAAGTGTTTAGCGAATGTTGAGCCGATACGGATGTGATCGCCGTCTTCCATCAAAACTTTGGTCAAAGCGTAAGCCAAGCCATAGATTTGGTAGATGAAACGTGTGATGTACAAAGTACCACCTTGGTCGTAGCTTACTGGAGTGCCGTCAGGCATCGCTGGAGCTGCGTTCATACCGAAGAGCATTACTTCTTCATGATAGTTACGTGGAATACCTTGGATTTGTTCTACAAACCCTTTCCACTCGTCGTCACGTTGTTCATAAACACCGTCAAAGACTTCGTTGATAATCGGTTCGACTACCGCACGAAAGTCTGTACTACGCATTGGAGTTGCCATTGCTATTTCCTTTCGTTAATTAATTAAACCGATACCTTAGGAGCAACAAAACTGTTGTTCGCTATAGTAACTTGAAGAATTGTGTACGCATCGCCCCATTGGTTCGTAGAACCTGCTGGGAATGCTGCTTCACGGCCTAGACCTACTACGCGCACTTGACCTTGTGTGCCAGAAGTATTCTTAGTTCCTGCAAGGGCTGCTTGGCTGAAGCCAGCGCCGCCATTACCGATAGAATAACCAACAGCTGGAGTGTTAGTAGCGTCAAAATCGAATTCAGCACCTAATGCTGCAGAAGTAACTGATCCGTTAGCTTGTGCTTCATACACGATATTTGGGTCTTGGAAGATCCAGAAAATGATTTGTGTAGATGCATCCAATGTTAATTTTGAAGCCCATTTAGCTACAGAACGACGACCTTGTGAGTCTGTGAATTCTACGCCATCAAATACGCCATAAATTGGAGAAGTTGCTGCAGCTGCAGCAGCGACAGTTAATTGACCTGAAGAGTTTAAGCCTACTGGTTGGTACTGGTAAAATGCAGCGCCAGATCCCAAAGAGTAAGGTGCACTATAACCGGTTGCTGGGTTGAATGTGTTAGTACCTACAAATGGTACTGCACGATCCAATCCGCTTGGATGATAGGCAGGCTTCAGACCAAAGGGTTGATATACGGTTGCCATATTATATTTCCTTTGTTATTATTGAAGTTGTTATTGAAAACGAATATTTTTCGTTGCCTTGTTAGCTTCTCTTTCCATTTCCAAGATGCCACCTTCCAATATAGATCTGCCGCCTTTGCGATCTTGAGCAGTGTCCCGAACCTGAGCCGTAATATTACGTTGGTGCTCAAGGGGATCTTCAAGATGGAGCATGCGCATCACTTCTTGGTAGACGTCTTCTGGTAACTTGAAGAGAACCATTTCATTGCAACTAATACAGCCTTCAAACTTGCCCGAGCTCATCTTACCTAGTCCTTCAAAGCCTTTACCTAACTCTGCGGCTTTAACTGGTTCATAACCCAACGCCATGCGTTTGTCGATACTGTCATATGAGTTGGTGGTACTCAACCAACACAAGTGCATTCCAGGTATTGTTCCTACCGGAATGTCAGGCAGTGCACTATTTTGCCATTTGTCTCTAAACGCATCAAGGCGTTCACGACGTGCTACATCATCAGGATCCGCAACCATAGAACGCTCAATTACTTCTTGTGCACGTTCTGCCATGCGATCATCTAAATCTCGTTTAATTCTAGTATTAGCCATTATAATTATCCTTTGTTAGCGCGGTCATACGATGCGTATGCGCGGATCATCTTGTTTCGTTTATCTACATCATCCCATGAGCCAGCGTCTTTAATCGCTTGAACACGTTCGCGACTTAGCGTGATTGTGTTTGGTTTTGTGCTCACTGACGAATTAGCAACTCGGCTTGATGCTGTTGGATTAGCACGTCGTTGAGTTGTGTTACCACCTTTTGCTGTGTAGCGGTGTGGTAAACGCGCAGATAATCGATTATCAAGTTCATCCCAATACTCAGGATCCGCTGGATCCCAACCGTCAGAAACTAACTCTTGGTCAATTACTTTTGCAATTCTGCTGTCTGTATCTCTTGCTTCTGGATCGTACCATGAATTACGGCGAACCCACTTGTTGGCGTTCTGTTGGATTTCTTGTGCCGTAGGGTTAGGTACGTTTTGTTTTGGGCGTTTTGCCGCTTCCAGTTGATTCTTTTTAAAGTGTTGGATTTGTTGAACACGCTGTTTAGCGTCTGTCAACTGTTCCAAATATTCTACTTGGGCTGCAGCGTCCCCTGTTTGGGCTGCTTGCAACATCTTCATCTTGGCGTACTCTACACGAGTAACTTCGTCTTCTAACGTCTTGTCAATTTGAGCTAATCTAAATGATGCGGCTCCGCTTTCAAGATTTGCTAATCGTTTAGCTAATTCTTCGTTACGACGCTCTAGGGATGAAATTTTATGTTTTGCTGAAGCGTCACGTTGTTTTGTTAGCTCTTTTTTAAGCCTACGTTCTTCTCGACGGGCTTCACGAATTTTTTCACGTTCGTCTTCGGAATCATCCGAGTTATCGTCATTATCACCTTGGCCGTCGTCGTCTTGGTCGTCGTTATCACCAAGGTCTTCTGTTTCTACTTCTGAATCAAATTCTTCTTGTGCACTTTCTTCAACCTTAGCTGAGACCGTGCCATCCTCATTTTCCTTAATAGGAACGTCTTTCTCGTTATCTGCCATTTTCTATCCTTTATACAAAAGTTAATCTACAAACGCTTTCATACGTTGTGCGTGTTCAAAAGATTTTACTTTAGAAATAATCTCTCGAGCCTGCAACGTAATGAACACAACCGGAGCGCCTTCATCTCCCGCATCAACTACATAGCGATCACCGCCATACTTAATTGTGCGGACTAGGTCACCTACCTGACACCAAGGACCTTCGATCCATGATGATAAATCTTCTAAGTTCTTGTATGCTAACGGTCCAATTTGGATTACCTTAGCCACAGTCTCATTAAATTTAATGGTTTGCGTTGTCTCGTCTACTAGAATGATTCCACCTTTTGAGGTAGTTTTTTCGCGACGTAGCTGAACTAACACGCGATCGCCTAGCACTTCAATGCCCGGCTCAACAATTGGAAAACATTCTAACTCTGAACGTAAGTCTGGCTCGTCCTTAGCCTTTAAATCGTATGCAGCCATCCGGCTTCACTCCTTGCACTATACAGTGCTAATATTGGTCTTCGTCATCCTCAGATAGTAGGGATTCAATAATCCCAAGTGCCTCGGACAACCCTTCTTTTTTACCCACAAAACGTTGATATGACTCAAAGTTATGGATATTCACTCCAGAAGCAATTGCCTCTGTTATGTCTTTGTCAGCGTTCTTCAAACGCTCAATTAATTCGGATACTAAGTCTTTCATATATGTACTAATACATACACTTAAAAGATTCCGCCCTAATTAATAAAAATTACCGCCTTTAATTTCATTTAGATTCTTATCTGGACCAACTTTAGATGGCTTAGTCATTTTATTTTGAGCTGCGCCTTTTTTCCAGTTGTTGTCTCGGTGCGAACCTGACGCGCCTTCTTCTACCTTTTGATCTGGACCACCAGCGTATCCTGGAGTGCCTGTCATCTTGTATGCCTTACGAAATCCTAATTCTTTTTCCATGATTTTTCCTTATTTTTTAGCGGTTTTAGCGGATTCTTTGAATGCTTCTTTTGTTGGAGCACCCTTAGTTCCCGGTTTTCTCATTTTTTCGCCGGAACCAGCTTCAATCCTAGCGCGTTTTTTATTAATGTTTGCGTACAAGCCTTCTTTTGCCATTTTAACAGTCCCATGCTCTAAGCGATTTGTTAATTCTGCTGTTTGGATCTTTAGCAGTCTTTTCGCTTGTTAGTTTCTTCTTCATGCCTTCCATTCTAGAACAGAATGACTTTTTACGACCTGCGTCTTTCTCTGTTTTAGGTTTTGGTGCTGGCGCCTTTAATCCTGGTTTGTCTGGATTAGCTTTATTGTAACTCGCACGTCCTTTAGCGTTCAACCCACCCTCTGGATCTTTGCCTTCTTTACGTTGCCATGCTGCTGATTTAGCCAAGGATATCTCCTTCCGGTGGTTGTTGCATCATTTGTTGTTGTTGTTGATCCATTGCTGCTTGTTGTTGCAATCCAGCTTGGTGCTCTTGATCTTGCTGTTGGCTAAACATTTCCATTTGATGTTGACGTGCTTGTTGTTCAGCCTCTTGCATGTGTTGTGCTTGCATTTGAGCTTGTTGCGCCTCAAAATCAAACATTTTTTGCTGCACGTCTATGCCGTGTTGACGTAAGTCGGCATCCGCTTCTTGTGTTGCCAATAATGCCGTTTGATCTTGCTTGTGTTGCAATGCCATTTGGTCGGCTGTCAACGAAGCGTTGGCACTAATCATAGCAATACGCTCTTTAGCTGAGTTATTGAGATCGGCCATAGCAATTTGAGTTGCATTTTGGTTGGCATCAAGTTTAACTTGCGTGTCGTACTTGGTTTGCAAGTCTTGCATTTTTTGTTGCAATTCTGCCACCTTGAGTTGATACTCTTGTTGTTTTTCTGCCACTTCTTGTTGCATTCTAGCTTGAGATTCTGCTGCTTTACGTTCAGTCTCAGCCATTTGGGTCTTCAACAACACTTGTGCGGTCGGATCTGAATTCATTGCGTTTTGCTGATGTGACTGTTGCATTTTTTGTACTTGCTGCGCCAATGCGTTAATTTGCTGCATGTACTGCTGCATTGTGTTTTGAGAATCTTCTGCTACCAATTGAGACGCTAAAGCAATTGCTTGTTGTGCTTCAATATCTAGTGGTTTTTCTTCATGCAAACTAAACACATCTTCGCCTCCAGAGGCTTCTGCCACATACGCACGCATAGATTGCAAGTAGTGCAACGTCAAATGTTGCTTGATGTGCTCTAATGCATTCGGTGCAAATGTCGGTCCAATTAGCGGGCTTGCTCCATACGCTGGATTCTCTGCATACTCCAAGTGGACCTTGATGTGTGCTAGGTGGTCTTGATCTGGATAAGCTGACGCCGGACGCCCCATGGTCATTGCCACGTTTTCAAGCGCTGGGTTAGATTCTGTTGCACCTTTAGGATTTGGTAAAATTTCATCAATAGATGCAATTTTTAATTGTTTTAATACGCGATTATATGTTGCACGTAAGTCAAACATTCCAGGGGGTGCTGTTGAGGCCATCTGTAGAATCGCTTGATTCTGTGCTAGACGCTGCGTCTCAGAGAAAATGTTAGGGTCTGATACTGGGCGCACGTCGTTGTTGTACGCAAAGTCGCGGATTTCAATCTCTTCACCTGATTGATTGTCCATCTCGTCTAGGTACCAATGGTTTAACCTAGAGATAATTGCTAACGACTTAGCTTGACTGCGATGTAAACGTCCATGAATGGCTGAGAATACTTTAGCGCCTTGCTCAATCAACGCCTGTGTTGTGCCCACCGGCATGTTGTTGTTAGCTTCGCCAATTTTTTCTTCTGCCGTTGTTACTACACCTTTGGCTGCGTCAGTTAACCAACCTAGTAGGTTGAATAGTACTGATGATGGTGGATTGAACGGCATTGGCATTGCAATCTTGCGGATGTCATCAACGCCTGGTGCGCCTTCTATCTCTACTACTTGCGTCGGCTCAATTCGATCACTCTGTCCACCAATGCGTCCACCTTTGAGTTTAAGCATTGTCTGACTGTTATTAATGTGCGCCGCGTCCATAAGAGAGCGTAGAGAGCCAGTAAGAGCGGCAGACAGACCGCCAATGAGATGAGGAAGGCCAATAGCATAGGCACCGCGCCAAGGGATAAACTTAAATTCAACATACCAATCCAATTTTGTGAGTTTGTCATCGTTGGCTTCCCAGTTACGGTATAGTGCTAAAACATCTCCACTTGACTCATCAATAGTCATAATGTATGGTGCACGTTTTCCCTCAGTGACCGGGTCGTCTTTTAGACGCATGAAACAGGTAATTTCGTAAATACGACGTAATCCGTCAATATTTTTAGAAGGTAGGTCTTTACCTTCAATCTTGTTGTTGGCTTTTTCAGATCGTGTTTGGTCGTCCAATGACGCATCTGATGTGTACGTGTCGTCAAGGTCACGGTAAATGCCTTGTTCAATACGTTGTAAGTACGTGTCTTCGGTGATGTCTTGAACTTCAGTCACGCGAGACGTTGTGTAGAAGTTAGTAGATGAGTACGGTAGCAAGATGTTATCAATCGGCACCCACTCACATGTCGGACGCTTTTGTTCTGAGTCGTAGCGCCATTTTAAGAATTGCGAACCACCTAGTGGTAGCTGAGTGAGCAATTGCTCCATCTCGTCGCGGTACTCAGGCACTTGTTCTGATAGCTGCCAGTTGAGGAAGTTAACCTTGCGGTCTGCAGTTGCCTCTTTAACTTTATTGGCTTCACCCTTGATGTTTGATTTAACAATGCCATCGGGTGGTAATAATTCACGGGCTGATGAGGCAGCAAAGTCAACGCAAGATTCTGCCATGACAGGGTGAACGACTTTGGACGCGCCATCAAACGTTGCGCCGCCGGGTGCATCTTTGCCCAGTCCAGTGCGGCGTAACCCTTCTTCGTACTGCTTGTCACGTTGTTCGCGAGACTCGCGGTCAATATCGATGTACTCTAAGTACTCGTCCGCAAGTGAAAATAACGTGTCTTCATCTAACGATTCTGCTAAGTTTTCGTAAAACTCGGGATCTTTACTAGGACCCTTTCTTTCTTGGAAGTTGACAATGACTGAGCCATCTTCCAATTCAATAACTTCTTGCTCGACCTCTTCGTGGTCCATCCCTAAGATGTCAGCTATTTGTTCTGTCTCTTCGTCTTGTTGCGTGGCGTCTTTAATTTCTTCGTCTTGCTGGTCTAATGACGCAAGATTTCCACCGAGTTGCAAAGGGATTTTTGGATTTGCCATATTATTTCTTTTTGCCTAGGTTAAATAGGTATTTAGATAGGGGGGCAGATATCTTGTCGTGTATGACATCTTGTTCTGGCTCTTCGTTTACTGTTCCGGCGTCAACGCCTCCAGATCCTAGTAACAAAGACAATAGTGTGTAAGGGATGCTCGCCATTGACGCTGCTGTGTCTGCTAACCCGACGCCATGTTCAGCGGCCTTGTTGGGATCCCTATTCATTGCTGCGTCGTATAACCCTTTAGCTTCAGGGTACATAAACAATCCGTTGATTCCGGCGTTTACCTTGCCGCCAATGCCAAATTTCTGTGGCTCTTGCCCATGGGCGATCATCATTGCTATCATTTGTTCTGGCGTGATTCTATTTTCACCGCCGTTTGCAAACTCTGGCGTTACGCCAGACTCTTCAAATAGCATCTGCTGCGGGGTCTTCAACAAACCAGGTGACTGGGTTGGTGCGGCTCCCGATGTTTCTAGCATCATTTGATACGGTGATTTTAAGATGTCCATGTTTTGCTTATTGGGTAATGACTAATCTTACTAATGCAAAAAACTCTTATGTTCCGCCCTATTGAGCATACGGGTTGACAAATTTCTTTCTATTGTCATCTGCGTATGAGTAATCGCGAGCTGGTAAATAATCTAGCTGGATCCAACCAGAGTCACGCAATACACGCAGCGCCTGTGACAGTGAGTCAACGTAGTCATCATGTCCGCCGGCCTCTGGGAATGAACACACCTGCCTAAGAAAACGTTTGGCCCAGTCTGCAAAGTCTTTCTTTTGCACCGAGTCTTCTGGTATCCACACCTTGCCTTTTGCCACCAATGGTGCTACAATGTTAAGACGCTGAACTTTGTCTGCGCGGCCCGGGTTGTACCCACGTACCTCAATACCTGAGCTTTGTAGTTCTTGGATTAATGAGATACCAGCTGACTTGTCTTCCATGAGTACCAGGTCAGCTTTGCGCCCCTTGCCAAATTCATTGTCTGCGCCGTAGACTACCTCTTTAAAATCATCAATGACTTTGCGGCGCAGTTCAGGGTACGCTAAGTGCGCGTCCCATGCGTCAAGCAAGATGACGCCTGTGTCTGAGTCCTCTTGTTCAAAGATGCCCCAGATGGTGCACGCTGTCGGGTCGTTCATTGTCTTTTCGCTGGTGGCGGGATCATATGAGGCAATCACGTACTCCAAGATTGGTGTCGGTTTGCTTGCTGGCCACATGCGGAACTGCTTACGCTTGATGATACCGGCCTGTTCTGGATCTAGAATCTCACCGTAGATCTCTTGGCGACCGAGGTCGGTGCCGTCGTAAGACTCTAGCTGTTTGAAGAACGTGGCTGATAGGTTGTCTTTGTTGTCGTATGATGACGCGTTGACCACGTACACGTCGCCGCCCACTGTCCCCTCGTTTAGGTCGACAATGAGTTCCTTTGGTTTAGGCGTTGTGGTGATGATCTGCTGAACACGCGGTATGCGCGGGTCTTTAAGACGCAGCGTAAACTGTACGCCGTCGTATGCTTCATCTAAGTAATCGAACGCACAGAGCTCATCGAACCAGGCGCCGTGGTATTGCTTACCCCGGTAACGTTCTGGCTCGGATGCTGGGATCCCCTGAATAATAGACCCGTTGGTGAGTGTGATTTCAAAGAGTGACTTGTTATAGTCGCGAATGAGTGACTTAGGGATGATGTTCATGAGCCCAGAGTCACCTTCAAAACAAGTTGCG
>Ga0209191_1000341_pt1 | contig 37022 bp, 39 predicted proteins | sample S_130626_EF_Meta_FD_187320 | JGI IMG/M metagenome (GOLD analysis project Ga0209191, IMG submission 187320) | Freshwater microbial communities from Lake Simoncouche, Canada to study carbon cycling - S_130626_EF_MetaG (SPAdes) (version 2) | ecosystem: Environmental > Aquatic > Freshwater > Lake ...
CGCTCAGCACCATGATGTGCGACTCCACCACCCAAGAGCTGGCATCCATTGCCGAACGGCACGCGCGATTCGATTCGTACATGACCGCCAACCTTCAAAAACGGGCGCACGGGATGATGCTGTCCGGCGTCATGATTGTTGTCGCGCTGGGTGCCATCGTGTGGTTGATATTTCAGGCGTACCGCAACCGGACGTTGTCCAAAGCAAACCTGGTCATCCTGCTCATCGTCGCCATCTCCTTGGTGCGCCACATCCGCCTGCACACGAACCGCATGATATACGCGTTTCTTGAATACGCCAAACTCATCAAAAACCACGCGTTCGTTCAGGAACTCGCGCACAAAACGGTGCCCGACGGGCTTGCAGCCGGGTTCCCCATACACGGCAACATCGCCTTTTCGAACGTGTCTTACGCATACGACGGAACCGACAACAAGGCGCTGGACCGCGTGTCGTTTAAAATACGGGCCAGAGACCGGGTGGCGATTGTGGGGGGCAGCGGCAGCGGCAAAACCACCATTTTGAAACTCATCATGGGGTTTGGGGGGGCGCAGGAGGGCAGCGTGCTGATTGACGGGCACGACGTGCGCCAAATGCGGCGCAAGTACCTGCGCAAGCACATTTCATTGGTGCCTCAAAACGTGAAGCTGTTCAACCGGTCCATCATGGACAACATTTGCTACGGGTCGCCAGGGCTGGACCCCGAACGAGTTCAGGAGGAACTGAAAAGCCTGCACGTCATGCGCGCATTCAATGCGCTGCCCGACGGGCTGGACTCCGTGGTCGGCAAAAACGGGGACAAACTGAGCGGCGGACAAAAACAAATCATTTATTTGCTGCGATGCTACTTTCAGCGCACGCCCATTGTGCTGATGGATGAGCCGACCTCCGCTTTGGACGGAGAGAATGCCAAGTACGTGCGACGCATGATTCACGCCATGTCGCGCCATGCCACGCTCATTGTGGTGACGCACGACCCCACGTTTGCTGCCACCTTCCCGATTCGGATGCAGATGCAGCACGGACGGCTCGTGAACAACGGGTCGGAACTGGATTTGGACTGAGTGGCACCGTTAATAACTCGGGCTCCATTGCACCTAATCCGATTGCTTAATTTAATTTTTTATTTGATGCGATGATAATTGTCTATATCATCTCATCCAATTTTAGGGCTTGAATTCAATTCATCAAGGCATGAGCGACTGCTTGTCCAGCTGCACCATGTCCTTGATGAACGTCTTGATGATTTTCTTGTGCGCGCTGTCGTCGTGCTCGATGTTCTTGTACAGCTCCTTGCAAATGTTCTGGTACTCCGTGTGCATGGAGTCCTTGACCTCCCAGCCCGGGTGCGCGTTCATCCAGTCCTGGATGACGCGGGTCTGGTAGCAGGACGTCAGGTAAATGAAGTGGCGCAGGTGCGCGTGGCCCTCGTCCTTTATCCACTCGTCCGCTTTGACGTACATGGTCTCGCGCTTGGCGTCCGTGCAGTGAATGGGGCGCTTGTGGATGTCCATGCCGCGCAGGTTGTTCGCGATGATGGAGCCCACGCCCTCCACGATGCCCTTCGTCTTCGTGTACTCCAAGTCCTTGACCGTGATGTTCAGCGTTTTGACGAAGTCGCTGAGCTTGATGGCGTCCTTGCACTCCTCGTTCAAAAACATGTTCAGGTTGAACTGCGTGTTATTGGTGCTGTTGCTGGTGGTTATGACGTTGCCGTTGCCCAGCCGGGGTATCATGTCCTTGATGATGGCCGACATGTTGTCCACCACGGTGCAGTAAGTGGCGCACGCGTTGCGGTTGTCCTGCAGCATCGTCATGACCATGTCCTTGAACTCCGAGAGCTCCGATGCGTTTGTGGCTGGTGTTGTGGCTGATGTGGCTGTTGTTCCAGGTTCGTGCACTATTAGCTGCATCCGGTTCCCTTGAGGCTGCGCTTGTGCTTTGGGACACGTCTTCCTATGAAAACTCAGGCTGGACGCAAACTTGTAGCGCTTGCCGCACTCGCATTGATTCTTGACCTCATTCACATCCACCACTGTTTCCAATTTTTTGTGTGCAGCCGAAGCCAGATGCCGGTCATAATGGCTGCGATATGAAAATGCCAGGTTGCATAAATCACACCGATGAGATTGCGATTGTTGCTGCATTGATGTTGAGAGAAAATCGTGATGATGTGTGATGATATTTTATTTTATATGTGCATTGCATTTATATGCATTTGGGCTGAAATGCATTTGTCCACTTGCCAAAAATGTTAGTAGCCGAGTTAGCAATTTGCCCAAAATGTTAGTAAAATGTTAGTAATTTGTCAAAAATGTTAGTAATCTGTTAGCATTTTTGAGTTTACCTAGCGAGCATGCGATGTGTCGATGACGCACATTCACTGCATGAATGGTCTGCTTAATTATTAATGAAAAAACTTGGCAAATCGTTAGTAGCCGTTAGTAGCCAGTTAGTAGGTCTGGGACCCCGGATGGCTCCAATTGCATGCCGATGCTGGTGCTTTTTTTTGAGCCCATTTTTGGACTTTTCGGCGGACATGCGGACATGAGACCATGTATGCTCTCATTTCTGATTGGATATTTGTTAAATTATTTTTGTTATTTTTTGAAGTTGATGTTGCAAAAGAGTACAGCGATCTGAGATTTTGGACAAAAAAAATGTCCATTTCTGAGATATGCAAAACACTTTTGTGAAAAAATGCGCGAGTTTATATAATAAATGGGCCGAAGGGCTTAAAGCCCGCGGTCGCTTCGGTCGCTGCGCTTTGACATGTGGCCATTGATAAGGGGGGAAAAGGTTCGAAAGGAAGGGAAAGGTTCGGAAAACCGTAGGTTTTCTGATTTAGTACTCATAGAGGTGCGTGGTGGCCAAAGTGAAGCACCAGTCGTTGCCGTGCAGGTTCAGGATGTTGCCCTTGTCGTCCACCAGCTGCACCTTCATGCGCTCAATGTTGACGGGACCGAAGTAGACGCGCTCGTTGATTTGCAGGGATGACCCGAACTCCGTGTAGGGTTGGCCCGACTGCAGGGAGTACGTTTTCACGGGAATGAGCGCCAGGACGTCGGTGGTGGTGGGCCCGGTGTAGCGGTCCACCGTGGTGTTGTTGCGGTTCTGGTTGATTGCATTGATGGAGTAGAGCTGGGCCTGCGTCAACTGGCGCGGGGCGGACTGCACGTAAGTCGGGTTGCCCGACGCGTCGCAGCTGACTGCAATGCCGGGATTGAAGTACGACGGCAGGCTCAGCCGCGTGTCGTTGGTTGCAATGGTGACCAGCCCCTTGTTCAGGTGGTTCTGGTTGTAATCGTCCAGCACGAGGAGGATGTACTTGGGGCCGTACGTGTCGGCCAGCGCCTCGGCGGTTACTATTCCTGATGTTGGCGTCGTGTATGCCGGAATCGTGTATATCAGCGTGTTGGGAACCACGGGCACTGATTGGTTGTTGCCTCGATACCCCATCAGCCAACCCAGGTTGGAATTCACCTTGGATTCGGCGATGGCGTCATTGATTTCTTGACCATTCATGCCTGGCAGCGCAGTGTACGGAATCTGGTAGGTGGGGTCAAAAAACAGGATTTCATAGGCGGCTGTGATGGAGGACTGGGTGGCGATCGACATTTTGCCGTTGATGGCATTGAATGACACATTGAATATGATGCTGAATGTCGAGGGTGGAGTCGGGTTCATGTAAGCTTGGAGCTGGGCCGGCGTGTAATTCCCGGGTTCAACGACGAACGGCGTGTAGGACGGGTCCCCAATTTTCCTGTAAAACAGCACGTTGGTTCCCGACGTGATGTCAATGGCGTACCACGAGAACGGAATCTGGATGGAGTTCAGCTTGATGGACAGCACGTTGGTCAAATTCTCCGTTAGGTCCAGGGTGTAATTGGTGGGCGACGCGGGACCGAGGGGATTCTCGCTGTTGGGCGTGATGATCTGGCGGTACTGGCTGTCGATGTTGACCAACCGATTGATGGTGTTTTTCAGGTTGGGGTTCAGGGTTCCCTGCGCCACGGGCACCTGGTACGTCTCGTTCACCCCCAGCTTCTCGCGTTTGGTCGGCATGTGGCGGTTGCCCTGCAGCACCTGAATCTTGTTCTTGCGGTCGGTGGTCTTGTCGGCCTGCACCTTGTCGGCCTGCTTCAAATACTCGTTGCGCCACCACTGGCCCAACTGATTGGAGGAGCCTTTGGTGTCGTCCGTGGCGGTGTCTTCTGGTGCAGGGTCTGCGTCTGGGTCTTCTTGGTCTTGGTCCGCGTCTGGGTCTTCTGGGTCTTCTTGGTATTGGTCTTGGTCTTGGTCTGCGTCTGGGTCCTCTTGTTGTGCTGCTGGAACCAGGTCTGCTTGCGGAGGGTCCTGCTTGTCCAGCTCGTCCAACAGGGTGTCCTGCGCCTGCTGGAAAAAATCGGCGACCTTGGGCAGACGGTCCGCATTTGCCTTATTGATCAGACGGTTTGTGGCGTTGATGATGTCGTCCTCGGACGGGTCGCGCAGGTTGAGCATGGCCAGCAGCTCGTCCGTGTCGTAGTGCGTGATGTCCAAATCAATGTCCTGAATGGACTGTTTTTTTATGGGGGTTGACATGAAAAAATGTATTATTATCCAGTTGCCGGTATTATAATACATTCGCATTTGTTTATTATGGTTTTTATGGTTTTATTGGGTTGAAATTATGAGATGAATATGAATCAAATGAATTCAAATGAAGGGGCAAACGCAGCGGCCCTTGAAGCCGGGCTGAAACGTGCCCACGGCGCCGTTGCGGCACTGGCACTGCCCCGGCATGGGCGGGTTCTGCAGGCAGAACTCTTTGGAGAATCCGCTGCCGCGGCACGATGCAAACTCGTGCTGCTGCGACTGAAACCCTTCCTTTTTTGCATTGGTCGGAATAAGAGACCCTAAATATCCGAGCAGAAGTATAGCCAGCAAAAACACGAATATGGTTATTATGCGGTTCATTTGATTTTTTGGTATGCATTATGTGCACATTATTTTAAAGGGATTGGTTTAGGGGGGGGGTGGGGGCTGGCTGGGAAAAGTGAGGCAATGAACTGGGTGAAGTTGAAGCCCGGTTTATTTTTGCGAATGCGTGCAGGCAGCAGGTCGATGCCTTGCCCGCGCTTGGCGTGGCGGGCGCCGTAAAACAGCATGCGCTCCAGGGTTTCAATGACGCGGGCATTAATGCTGGACTGCATGATGACGGAGCGGTCCACGCGCTGGCGCCCCAAATACGTGTATCGGTTGTAGTTCTGGTCAGCATAAACACGATAGGGGCGGTCGGCGCGGATTTCGTTGACGATGCGGCCGACGCCCATGATTCGGTTGGTGTCGTTGTTCATTTCAATGACGAACAACGGCGCTTCATACGGGATTCCGGCCTTGATAGCGACCGGGGACTTGTAAATGCAGGCATGGTCTGTGTTTGAGGCAAGCCAGGCACGGCTCTCGGTCCAAGTACGGGTGTTGTATCGGGTGATGCACACGGTGAATGCTGTTATTGATGCTGTCATGGACTGATAGAGAGATATTCATGCAATAAAAATGTTCAATTTTTATATTATTGCATGAATTGAATTGTTTTGTTGAATAACCTGAAAAATTGAATAATTGAATTGAATTGGCAATCATAAATCAGAACAGAAATGTACACCACTTATCATACTATGGATTGGCACTGGTTCCAGCGCGTGCATTCGAGCACGCTGCACACCATCGTGGACTACAACCGAATCTGCGAAGAAGACGCCCGATTGTATGGTGACCACGTCATGGTGCTGCGCGACAACGTCATCAAAATCAACGGACATTACTGGTACAGCAATGGGTTTCCCGCGCAAAACTGCGCCGAAACGGACGGATACGTGGATGTTCGCACCGGCAAGCACTACGACCTGAACGGAGAGAACTCGTTCTTCAAGGCCATGCACAAGTGAACCGAACGGGGTGCAAGAGAGATGTTCATATCAAAAATAATATGACATGAATGTATGAATGTATAAATTCAATGGGAATATTTAGTTTTTTTCGTGGTTCTGAACCAGGCTGGGTGTCATCCAAGGACATTAAAGTGGGAAAGGATTACAAGTATTTGGCTGAATATGCAGACCGACGGCGTAAAGGGATTACGAATTGCCGCACATTGAAGCGAAAGGTGGCGTCCAAGTATGGACGCGCAAAAAAGCACGATTATGATTTGATGTTTGATGCTGACAATGACGTGCGGGCGTTATTTTTGGTTCGCACCGACAAACCCATATTTAAGAGCTGCAAGCGGCGAAAGCGACGGGGTGGTTAAGGCTTCTTCCACACGTAAATGTATTCCTTGTATTTGACGTCGGGGTGCTTCGGGTTGCCCTTGGCGAAGCGGGGCTGCAGGAACAGGCGGTGCTTGGCTAATAATCGGGACGGCAGGATGCCGGCGGCCCGGATTTCGTCGTACATGTCGTCCGGAATGTTGAGCGCGTAGGTGCCGCCGCGCGCCATGTGCGCGTAAGTGCTGCGAATGACGGGAAACAGGAACCGGGCGTTGAAATCGGCGCGGTCCGCGTAGCGCGGCATGTGGGCGTAGTCCTCTATGGGTCGCACCGTCTTGAAATAGGGCGGCGACGTGAACACCATGTCGTATTTGAATTTGGAGTAATCGACGGCGGCGGCGTCCTTGAAGTGCATGGACACTTTGTCCCGATGGGATGGGTCCAGCTCTCGGACCATGCGCTCGTAAACGGGTCTCAAATCCGTGTTGGTGTCGATGCCGATGTAGGGAATGCCGAGGGCCATGGCGCCCAAGCAGCGGCCACCCCAGCCCGCTGAGAAGTCCAAAATGGCGGTCGGTTGATACGTGCAGTACAGCCACTTGGCAATCAAGGGCTTGAAGCCGTGAATGGCGCCGTAATACAGACGAAACACCGCGTAGCGCGCCTTTTCCGGGGTTTTTCCCTGTGCCAAGTTGAACTTGTAAAAGCCGTTCTCCGACTGGTTGCGCTTCCAGTCGGTTTTTATCCACTCGTAATACGATATGGCGCGCTTCGTCTTTGCGGCGAGGCGGTGCTTGAAAAAGTAGTGGTCCATTACGGCGTTGCCGGTCTTTGCGGCCTGGTTGATGTCGGCGCACGGGACGGCTTTTAACGCGTCATAATCGGCGCGGGCTTTTAACAGCGGGATATCCTTGATTGCGGCTGCGATGACGTCCTTGCTTCGTTTACGGGTTTTTGAAGACCTGACGGCCCGTCGTCTGGTTTTGGATTGCATTTACTACTACATTGTGCCGATATTTAAAAAAGCAATGGCATTCCATGAAATATAAATAAATAATAATATTTCAATATTATATTGAAATAGTATCTTTCATAAAATGCGATGGCTTCTTATAACATTGGGGTTGCTGTTGATTGCTGAATTGGTGAACACATGTTCCAACTACATTAACCGCATGTTGAAAAGCAGCACATTTTGGACGTTGTTTGTCATTTCATGCGTTGCTTCGTTGGTTTCCAACATGGTTTCGTTCCCGACCATGTACTATTTAGGGAAATCTCACAACGTGATCATCTTGCAGTGCATGCTCATTGTTTGCAGCGTCATGTCGGTCGTGCTAATCAATCGATACGTGATTGGGGAACCCGTGCACCCTGGTTCTTACCTGACCCTGTTTGCAATTGTGGTAATCCTCATCTTCCATCACATTGCAACCAAAAATTTTTACTCCAAAGTCAAGAAGATGGTTTAATGACGGCGCTTATGGGTGCGCTTATTGCCGCTGCGCTTATTGCCGCGCCTAGTGCCTTTTTTTTCCATTAAGCGCCGAATTTCGGGGGCGCGGTACTGAATCATGTCCAAAAAGTTGCGGAAGTACTCGCGGAACTCGCCGCGCTCGCGCTTCAGGTCCTTCAGCGTGAACCAGCGCACGTGCGACTTCTCGAAGTAGCCGTTGTCCGGGTGCGCCGCAATGGCCCTCAAATTAGAGGTCTCCTTTATGAAGCGGTAATTGTTGTTGAAGTAGAACGGCAGGCGCTCGTCGTAGTCCACACGCATCAAGTGGGTGATGCGGGTGTCGTAGGTCAGCTTTAATAGCTGGTTCTTTAAGAGCAGCGCCCTAAAATCGTGCTTGTTGCCGAAAAAGCCGTTCAGCTCCTCGGCGCCCTCGCGCACGCAGGTGTCCATCTCGGACTCGCCCGGCTTGGTTCCGCCACCGAAATCGCCCCAGTCCTGGTTTTTGGATGAGTCGTGAATCACGTCGTTCTCCTTACCGAACAGGAAGTGCAGTTTACCGCCGTGCATGGCAACTGGAATGACACCTCCTCCTCCCATTGTTTTATTTTGTGTGTGCTACACTACGCACACACAAAAAAATAAACCGAACAAAACAACCGGGGGGGGGGGTGTTTTAGGGCAATTGAGACAAGGGCAGTACATTGATTTTCAAACGGATGCGAATGTCGGGAATCGTGCCGGCATCTTTGGGTCCATCATTGATGATGCCGTTTTTTGAAAACGGTTTGTGGGGGTCCAACACGGCGCCCGTCTGCACGTGGATGAACGCGGGGTCAAGGGTGCTGTACGAGTGCAGATGCGGCGGGTAAAGTTTTTGAATAATGGATGCAATGATGCTGTTTGGACTGTCCTTATCCGGGTTCAACAGGATTTCGTAGTAGCTGTGCTGGGGATGGTCCAGATAGAAGTTGACCTTCATTCGTTCGGACATTTTATTGGATTGGATTGGTCCTGTCGTTGGTCCTGTTAAATAATGCAAACATTTGTTTTGGGGGTTGCATCATTTTTTACGTATGGTTCATTCATGGATTGCGTTTTCCAAATGCAAGTGTGGTTTGTCTGTATGTTTTTTCAGTGTAAACTTTGGGTTTGTACACCGGAATGGCAAATCCATACTTGTCCAGTGTTTCGTTGTCCTGAACCTTTGCTGGGCCTTTGGGGCCTTTAGGGCTTTTGTTAGGACTCTTATTGGGGCTGTTTTTGGCAGTTCTTCCGCGTTTCAAAGGGGGGCGACATTCCTTCGTGCGTTTGTCAAGAACCTGTCCATCCGGACATGGTTTTTTTGCTGTTGCTTTGGTTGCTTTGGTTGCTTTTTCGGTTGCACTAAATCTGCCCGATTTTCTTCCGCGTTTCAAAGGGGGGCGACATTCTTTCGTGCCTTTGTCAAGGACCTGACCACTCGGACATGGATTCGCCATTGGTTATTTGTGTTTTTGTAAATGTATGTATGTCTGTATAACATACATGCACATGTTAATTTTTCATCACGGAATGGAATGATTAATTTGAAGCAAAGGTGGAATGGCCGGCATCCAGGTCCCTCACGATGCGCAGGTAATTGACGAAGGTGGAATAGCGGGGGCGGGTGTTGTCGTAGCCGAAGAGCTCCGTCTTGTAGCCACGAAGAGGTTGCGCGTACAGCTCGCCAAAGGTGGAGCCCGCGAGTGCGCCGCAGCTCATGGCATACATCGACACGTTCAACGACTCGTCCGTGGATGAACGCAGGTAGCTAGCCAGCTCTCTGGACGAGCGGAAGCACAGCGTTACCTCGGGAAACACCGTCTTCTTGCTGGTGGAGCGCAGCGACCGGCGGGTGCCTTTGAGCACGTAGCGGCGAATGCGCGCGTCGTAGTAAATGAAGGCGCGCCAGTCGAAGTCGCCACTGGCGCTGATGAGCTCCTCAATGTAAAGCACCCCCTGGCACGGCACTTGGGTCTGAGGAGTCTGGTCCTGGGTTGCATGGACGACTTCCTCTTCGGAGGTGTAATCAAACGAGTCCAGATAAGCCTGCGCGTCGTCCTGCTCCTTTTGAGCTCGCGCTTGCTCTTGCTCCTCCTGCCATCTCGCCTCTTCTGCCAATCTTGCTTGTGCGTACGCCTCCGCGTATGCCTCCTCCTCCTCGTCAAACTGGGCATCCTGCAATTGCTGCTGCTGCAATTGCTGCTTCAGCGCCTTCTTGCTCTTCTTCTCCTCCTCCTTCAGCGCCTTCAACGCCTCCTTCTCCTTCCTTTTCAACGCCTTCTTTTGGGCCTTCTCGGCCTGCTTCTCCGTCTCGCTCTTGATGACGGTGTCGGTGGACAGGTCGAGCCACTTTCCGGACTCGGGCAGGTATTCGCATCCCCACTCCTCCGCCCAGAACCTCTTGATGGCGGCACTGCGGCTGGGATAAGTGCCGGTGCCAAAATCCTCGTAGTACTGCACCGTTATTGTCTCCATGCGGATCATGATGTCGCGGAACTCCTTGCGGTCCAAGGCGTCCCAGTTGGTGTGGTTGTTGTACCAATAGAGCTCATCCGGCACGCTGAGCCTGGCGGCATTGAAACGGTTCTGTGCGATGTTCTGTGCGATGCACGCTTGTTCGTACAGCTTGGTGGATGTAGTGGGGGTCATTGTGTGTTGTTGTTGTTGTTGCTTGCTTGCAGATGAATGATTATGTAGCGCATGCTTTAAATTCATTTATGGAAACATATTTTTGTTTTTTTTGTGTGCATATTGCACATAAGCATTCCATTCCATGCAGCAACAATACAAGATGCTGGTCTCGGCGCTGGGACTTGTGGCAATCGACTTCGCGTATTTGACCGCCATTAAGGGGCACTTTACGCGCCAGATTGCGGCCGTCCAGGGCTCGCCCATGGTGGTCAACCTGTTCGGGGCGGTTATAACCTACGTGTTCCTCATTTTCGGGCTGAACTACTTCATCATTCGGCCGGGGCGGTCGGCGCAGGATGCGTTCCTGCTGGGCCTCGTGGTGTACGGTGTGTACGACTTCACGAACCTGGCGCTGCTGTCCAAGTGGCAGCTCACGACGGCGGTCATCGACACGCTGTGGGGCGGCACGCTGTTTTATTTGACGACCGCACTCGTTAAACAGGTTTTGGGGTAAAAGGAAACGAGAAAAAAATAAAATGAATATAGTATAGAACACATTCATTTATCCATTTATCCTTATTTATGAGCACCGTGTTGTCAACTGTGGGTCTGGGCGTTGTGGCAGGGTTGGCGGGAGGGGCGCTGGGACAGTCGGGCGCAGAAGTCATGGTTCCCGGTCTGCTGGTGCTGGGCATCGCATCCAATTTCAAAACGGCGGCGGGAACCGTGCTGCTGACCATCCTGCCGCCGCTGTCGCTGATGGCGATTGTGACGTACTGGAAGCGGAACCAGGTGCAAGTGTCGACCGCCGTCATCCTCATGGTGACGTACTTTTTTGCGGCGTGGGGTGGCGCATACATTACGGGCGGCATGAAGAACTCCGTGCTGGAGTGCATTTCCGGGTTGTATTTCATGCTCATTGGCGCCTTCTTCCTGTGGAACTCGTGGAGCGGGAAGTACGGGGGCGGCGATGACGGGTCCACCCCCGTTCCCACCAATCCCCATCGTGAAGGACTCAAAATCATTAAGCAATGGCTGGCAAAAAAATGAGGGGGGTTTTGACGTGGCCGCTTTGACATGTGGCCGCTTTGACATGTGGCCGCTTTGACATGTGGCCGCTTTGACATGTGCTCATGCCATTGCATTGGCCGAACATTTGATTGCCGCATACACCTTCGACTTCATGCGGGTCATGAGCATGTCGCGATTGGAACAGCCGCCCCCTTTGGCCTTGCCGCTGCCCATGACCTTCATCAGGTTGGCATCATACTGCTCTGCGAAATCGGAGTCGTGCAGTTGCGCCATGTGCTCCTGCTGCCAGCACACAAACTCGTTCATTAACAGCTTCTGCATGCGGTTAATGAACCGCTCGAATTCGGGGTGCGTCATGGGGCGCCACTTTGCTGCATCATCATTCATGGCCTTTTCGGGTGCGCCCTCTCGGGGGTGTTGTTCGTAGATGAACAGGGTGCTGGGGGCCTCGTCGTAAGCGCCAAGGGGGCAAGAGGCAGACATGAGGGACGCAATGATGGCGCACATGCCGTCTATGAAGCCGTGCTGGAACACGAGCGCAAGGTGGTCGCGAGTGATGGGGGGAATGGCGGGCACCCACTCCGAAAATGGTTTTAGCGCTTTAAGCGGCGCTTTATCCTCATCGTTTAGCCGCGCTTTAAGCCGCGCCTCATCGTTTAGCCATTGCAGCAGGTTGTCGCGATGAATTTCTTGCCGCTGTCGTTGCTGCTGTCGCTGCTGCTGCTGCTGCTGCCGCTTCAATGTGGCCAGTTCGTTCTCTGCAGTTTCAAGCCGCACTGCCAGCTGCTGCACGAGCGCGAAGAGGTCGTTCATGGTTGTGGTTGTGGCTGGTGGGGGGGCGTCTGGTGCAAAGGTGGCCCGGGCGCGAATCTGTTTCAACGACAGGCAGGTGGCTTCGTGGGCTCGGAAGCGGGCCCGGGTTTTGAAGTGGAAGGCGCAGTGGCCGCATTTGTAGTATCCCGGGACCTGATTCGTGATTGTGATTGTGTTGTTGGGATTGGCGAGGTGGTTGGTGGTCAACAATTCTTCAGTCATGGCGTGCGTGGGGGTCATTTGCAGGATTATATTTTGTTCAATTTTTTTGGTTTTTAAACACACACTATTTATATAGTTGCATAGTTACACATAGGAATCTCTCATTTTAACAGCATGTCTTTGGACCAGTTGTACGACAACAACTTCGATTATGCCAGCTGGTTTCAGTTCAACGATTCCAACGAGTTCAACGACTCCGACCAGTCCAGGGACTTTCAACATTACGACCTGGGACTGCGAACCGATTATTACACGCCGGACACGTACTACTGCAACCAGTGCCTGGACGTGTCCGGCAACAACCAGCCCGACTGGTACGTGTACTCCAACCGGTGCAACGGGTGCAGCGGGGGGTTTGCGGCCTCGGCGGATGCCACGCAGCGCCGCATTCAAAACACGGTGCGCGTGTCCCAGTCCGAATATTTAGAGAACTTGGCGGGACTGAACGTGTATGTAGCCCCCATTGCCAAGTACGGGTTCGTGAACTGGAACCAGGGCAGCGACCGCGCGGAACCGGGTCAGGTGCATCGCAACGTGCCCAGCTACGGCGCCAGCTCCACGAAAACGTCGATAACGCGACTGCGACCGGGGTCGTGCTCGGCTGCGGGCCAGGGGGTGGACATTAAGCACGGGTCCTACGCGCGGTATTTGGCGCGACTCAAGGGGCGCGGGCCGTATCGCACGGAAACGGTTGCCGCGGCGGTGCCAGTGGAGGGCAACAAAACGAAGAAGTACGGCATTGCATTCAGCCATCGCGACGACCGGTGCATGTGCCCTTTGTAATTCTAATTATTTTCTATGTTCATGTTATAACTCACCAACAACATGAACGCTGCCGTTGTGCAATTGAATGACCCCCACTCCATGGGCGGCTGGTTCGCCCCTTTCACCAACCGCCAATACTGCTCCTGGTTTTACTGGCTCATGGTGCTGTCCGCTCTGTCGCTCGTTTGGCAGGTGCTTGCGGCCCTGTTTAAGGTCATTTCTTCCGGCGGCAAACTGTATGCCCTTTCCAACCCCACGCTTTGGACGATGCTGTTTTTGAACGCCATCGGCTACTTCACCAACCGCCTCATGTACTCCATGTGCTTGAACTCCGTTTAGACGAAGCGAAACGAGAGACACAATGAATAAACCATAAAAAATACAATATTTTTTATTGTTATATTAAAACAACACAACCATAAGCATTTGATTTGATTTGATTTGATTTGATTTGATTTGATTTTTGAAACATGAATTCCAATTACATGTTTGATTTCAATCGCAACTCTGTTGCGGCTCCTAGGGTGGCTGCTAGGGCAGCTCCTAAGGCGGCTGCTCCTAAGGCAGCTGCTCCTAAGGCAGCTCCCGTCGCTGCTCCTGCCGCCGTCGCCTCTGACCGATTTAGCATGAACCGCCTGCTTCACTTGAAGTCCACCGGGGGGTGCCGTTCTTGCAATTGAGTTGTCTTATTGTGCGCGGCTTGTCTGCGCGGCTTCACGGCTTCTTAAAAGGTTAAAAATAGTATATAAAAATAAATGCAATTTTATATACACGGTTTAGGATTGTTTTCGTGCCATCATGTCGCAGTTGTTTGATTTGAACGTGGACAATTATTCGATGCGCGAGTTGCTGGACTTTTTTGGGTTGACCACGAACGACGACGCGACGTCAGTGGACCGCACGTGTCGCACTCTGAAACAAAAAATTCAAAAGGACCCCAAACTGGGCCCTGTTTCCAAGGGTAAAATACACGAGTTTTTGGATAAGGCGGTGGGGCGCCTGTCGCAGTCGCGCCGCACGTCTCTGGAACTGTTTAAAAATTCGAATTCGAATGGCGATGGCAAAGGCGGCGCCAAGGCCAAGGCCACTGCTGCTCCTACTGCCGCTCCCAAGCCAGCTGCTCCTGCTGCTCCAGCGGACCCCACCGAATTCATGCAGCTCAAAAACGAGGTGGAACAGTACGGCGATGCCTTTCTCATCACACGCCCCTCGGCCAAAGTGGGCATTGCCGGCGATTTTAAAAACGGGAAGTCGGCGCTGACGGGGGCGCCGCCCGGCATTGTGAATCCGATAGCCATGAGCACCATTAAACGCGCAGTGAACGTGGACACGCGGTTTAGGAGCAACTATTACACCACCAAAAGCACGGACTTCGTGTTCAACATTCCGTACAAGTTTGAGAACGTGACCAGCATGAGCGTGGCCACGTACGAGCTGCCGCTGACGTACTATGCCATCAGCCAGCAGTACGAGAACAACTGCATCCTGTTCGAATGGGCTCCCGATGCATCCGGAAACTACACCAAACAGTACACGCTGCTCATTCCCGACGGCAACTACAACGCGTCGTTTCAAACCGGGGGCGGCGCGCCGATTGAGACCACCATCAACGGCATCCTGTCCGGGACCGACCTGGTCAAGGAAACCGGGCTGGCATTCTCGGTGGATAAAACCAGCGGGCGCAGCATCTTTGCGTGCAATTCGATTGCGCCTGTTTCGCCATACACCCCCCCGTACAACAAATCGATGCGCATCGTGTTCAACGTCAAGGCCAGCATTGACCGAACTGCGGCATCCGCCACGGGCAACTCGTCGTCTCAAAGCGACACGCGGCCGCTGCCGTACTTCCTGGGCTGGCAGCTGGGGTTTCGCACGGCAATGTACGAGCTGAGCGGGGGCATTGATGCAAGCGGGAATGCTTCGCCGCAGGCGGCGATATCAGAGGGCATCTGCTTGATAACCGGGCCGCAGTACGTGTTCCTGTGCATTGACGACTACAACAACAACGTGAACAACTACTACGCGTCGGCGTTCGGGTCGTCCACCATTGCGCCCAACATCATCGCGCGTCTCAACATCAAGCAGCAGATTAACTCGGCGGGGGCGTACGGCGTGGTGAGCGGGGAGTCGCTGAGCACGTCGCTGACTTATAGCCGCGAATACTTCGGGCCGGTCGACATTCAGCGCATGCGCATCACGCTGGTGGACGATTTCGGGCGCGTGCTGGACCTCAACAACATGGACTGGTCCTTTGCGCTCATGTTTGAGTGCGTTTATAGCTCGTCCAGCGCTTAAAGGCAAACCGCAGCAGCATTCAACCGATAAAACCCGACCACGGTTATGAGCAGCAGCGCAAACGTGTTTATGTGTTTGGCATCGTTCACAGAGATGTTCGGCATGAAGTGTTTGTACACTTCTTTGGTAAAACTGTTGCTGCTTAAATTGGTTTGAACTTTGGTTAATGGGCAACCGTTAAAGATTACCCATATGATTGATATGACAATCGGCACATACACCCCATATCTTAAGTAAGCAATGGGCCAAAGTGGAATGCTCACGAGGAGCCCGAAAATCACCAGGTGTAGCGCATGCAGCAAGTCCATTTTGATTGGTTTTGTTTTTATCATTTATGCACATAAAAAATAAAAAATTGAATCCTAAATTGTCAGGTCCATTATCCACATCATCCACCACATTGAAACATGTGTGCCCTGAACTCCACCACAACTACAGCTAAAACCAATGAATTCGCCAGGCATGACTATGACAACAATAACCATAATGGCAATGATGATGATGTTGTCCGGAAGTCTCGTGTTTTGCGATTTGAGTTTGCCGGCGCGCTAATCGAACAAGTGACGGCGTTTGCGAATGTGCACCGATACGATGACCGCAAGACGTACAAGGAGGCGTGGACCGCGTGGCTGGCGCACGATGAAATTGCCGCACTCATGAAGACCGAAGTCGAAAGGTTGAACGCCCTCGGATACAAGGGCGACGTTGCGGACAAGCTGTTCAAGAGCGGTCGCTACTACTTCCGAGGCAAAACCAATAAAGGCAGTGATGAGCGCAATGAGCGCAATGAAGGCAATAAAGACAGTCATGCAGAGTTGTTGCGCAAAAAATACGTGCTGCTGAACCGCAAGATGTTGGACGAGATGGACGACCACATTGAGTGCGGGTTGCGGTCAGCGGAGTACACGCCCGCCGGCGGATTTGCCGACTTTTGCAATACGAATGCCCAGTCCGAACTTTATCGCAGCGAAGTTGCGCGACTGTCTGAACTGATGCCCACGGGCGACGCCGTGCACGACAAACTCAAAAAAACATACAAGAATCGCTACTTCATGCTTACCAAAGCTGCTGCTGCTGTTAGTACTGCTGCCATTGCTGCTGTATAAAATGCCGAAGCCTGCACAAAATAATAATGCGACGATAATACAATACAACACAACTTGCATTGATTGCTCTTTGGTTTTTTAGTTTTTGGGTTTTTAGTTTAGAGAAAGCATGTCAGAACTTGTGAACCAGGGTGCATACGGATGCCTGTACTATCCCGGCATGGAGTGCAGCGGAAAACCCATGAACGACCTGCGGTACGCCACCAAACTGGTGGTCCAAGACGAAGTGGCCGAGAACGAAGTGGCGGTGGGCAACATCGTGAAGGGCATCGTGAATTACGGCGTGAATTTTGTCCCAGTCATCGACACCTGCGTTGTTAATTTAGAGAAGGTGAAAAACAAGCGCGCATTGAACAAGTGCGACATTGTTCCCAAACGCAATAAAAAGGCAAACAATGACGACAGTGCCGCCGCCCGAAAAAAATTCGTGCTCATGAAAATGCCCTACATCGACAGCCTCCATTTTTACGAATACGTGAATGGCATGGGGGGCAACAAAAAAAAAATCATCTCCTGCATTTTTGACACATACTCCTATTTGATTGAGTCCATTGAACGGTTGGGGGAGCACGAGGTGGTGCATTACGACCTCAAAATGCAGAACATCCTGGTGAATTTGAAGACCGACACGCCCATCATCATTGATTTCGGGCTCTCCATCCCCGTCGGCGCGCTCAAAAAGGATGCTGATGCTAACGCTGATGCATGGGCCGCCCATTTTTACAAGTACTCCCCCGACTACTACGTGTGGCCGCTGGAAGCGCACGTCATCAATTTCATGCAGCACAATGCGGCGTCGGCGGTGCTGACCCACGACGACGTGGTCCACATTTGCGAAGCGTTTGTGAATTCCAATGCTGGCCTTCGCATCTTTTCCAAGGGGTTTCGCGCGCGCTACCTGAAGGCGTGCATCGAGCAATACGAACCGTGGGTCGGCGCCGCGCGCGACGCGGTGCGGGTTGCGCTTCTGAAAGGGTGGGCCACCTGGGACAACTACTCGCTCAGCATCGAGTATCTCCAGATTTTAGGGTTCATAACGGGGGGTGGCATCACGCACAACCGGTTGATTGTGCAGTATGTGGAACTGCTGCTACAGAACGTGCATCCCGACCCCGCGCGGCGTAAAACGGTGGAGGAGACCAAGCGCGCCTTCACCGACATGTTTTACATGAACGAAAAGGTGGAGATGTATGACGTCCTGGTGGAAAATTTCAATGCCAATGCATTTGCTCTAAAAACCACCAAACTGTCTCAGAGCTCATTGCGGCCTTAAAACCGGGTCCCTTGACGCCTTATTGCGGCTTTGACGCCTTATAAAAATGATTTTTATGTGGAATTGAAAAATCATTTATTGGCTGCCATTTGGTTGTTTTTGAATTTAATGGCGACGCTTAGAACCGCGCTTCTTGTTAGAGCGCTTCTTAGAACCACCACGCTTCTTGGAACTGCTGCGCTTACGCCTGGACTTTCCACCGCTGTATTGCGTGACCTCCATTTGAAGCGCGGCTCCGCCGCTGGTGTGGTGAATTCCGGAGATGGGTTCGGGGCTCAGGTCGCCGCCGAGCGCGGTACCACCGCTCTGCCCCTTCTTGTATGTTTTTTTTGCCAACGCGGCAAGCTTGCCTATGTTCTTCACATCAGGGTATTTCAGTCTAGTCTTTGCCATGTGATCGAGCCATGGGTGTCCCATCGTATATTGGTGGTTGGTTGATTGTGTGTCTTTTAGTTATGCCTAAAGGAGAGAAAATATATTTTAAAACATTTAATTGCATTGATGATTGCATTGATGATTGCATTGCGTTGAAAATGATTACTTCAAACCCACTTAAAAACTGGGCATCACATTTTGAAAAGGATACCATGGTGAAAAACAACGCGGGAGGAAACAAGGGAAAGGGGCTGGCGCGCAAGCACGTGAATGCCGCCGCCAACAAAAGCGGGCTGCGCGTGGCGACCGACGAAGCCGAGCGCTATGCCGTGGTGAGCAAAATGCTGGGCAACGGCATGTGCTACGTGCGCCTGCTGGGCAACGGAACCAGCGGGGACGTGCTGTGCATCATTCGCAACAAGTTCAAGGGGCGCGGCAAGCGCGACAACATTCTGGATTCCGGGTCCTGGGTTTTGGTCGGGCTGCGCGAATGGGCCAGCAAGCAGGACACGTGCGACCTGCTGGAAGTGTACAACGACGGCGAGCGCGACCGCTTGATGAAGAATGAGCCGTGCTTCAAGGGGGTTGCCAATGAAAGCTCCACGGCTGCATCCAGTAGTGCATCCAACGTGCAGTTCGCCGACAGCACCACGCTGAAGTACAGCAAGCTCGTGAAAGCCGATGAAAGCAGTGATGATGAAGCTGCTTTGCAGCAGCGAGTGTATGACATGCCGTCCGATTCCGATTCCGATTCCGAAGAAGAAGAAGAAGACGACGACGACGACGACGACGACGACGAACCGGTCATTGTGGTTCCGGTTCCAGTCCGAAAGGCCGTGGCTCTTCCAAACAATCACATCAATGTGGATGACATTTAGGAGGTCTTAGAGTTCTCTGAATAAATAATAAATAAATAATAACAAACCCAATATTAATAATACTATTAATAATATTGACACTATAAAAATGAACTGCTTGGCCATGTTGGCGCACTGCCACCGCACCGGGACTCGGGTCCGGGTTGTGCATCATCGCGCAAATGTGTCAAATGCTAATGCTAATAACGCGAATGCTAATAACGCGAATGCTAATAACGCGAATGCTAATAACGCGAATGCTAATAACGCGAATGCTAATAACGCGAATGCTAACGCTAATGCAGCCAATGTCATGGAAGCCTCCCTCTATGACCGCTCCCCCGTGCGATGCGTCATCACGCCGGAAGCCATGCAGGAACTGCTTTCAGCCCGCGGTTTGAGCGGGGTCAACAAATGCTGCCCCATCACGCAGGTCGACCTTGCAGAAGGCGACGCCGTCCTCGTGCTGCCGTGCGGGCACGCGTTTCTTAAGGACGCCATTCAAACATGGCTGGAAACCGAGAGCGCCACGTGTCCCGTGTGCCGGCACGCGCTGCCTTCGCGCGAAATGCGGCGGCCACATGTCAATTCGGCGTCGGATGCTGTTCAATGATGATGCCGGCGTCCTGGGCTAAAATGGGCACAAGCGGGTCGTTGTTGTAATCCGTGTAGTAGTAAATGCGGCGGATGCCGCACGCCGCCAGCGACCGGAAGCAGTTGATGCAGGGGTAGTGCGTGACGTAAATGGCGGCGTCCTGCAGGCTGGCGCCCCGGCGCGCGCAGTCGCTGACCGCGTTGATTTCGCTGTGGATGATGGCCTGCTCGTGGTTGTCGCGCAGGCGGCTGATGTGCGGGGCGCCGGCTATGTAGCCGTTGTAGCCCATGGAAATGATACGACCATTTTTGACGATGACGGAACCCACGCGCAGGCGCGTGCACGGGCTGCGCATGGATGCCAGGAAGGCGATGGACATGAAGTAGTCGTCCCACGGCATGGGGGACATGTGCATGGGGTTTTGGGCAGCGGCAGCAATGTCGCGCAGCATTGGATTGTGGTGCAGGGTTGCATTGGTTGTTGGGTTATTTTTAAGTAAAAAACCGAAAAATTGATTTAAATTTATGGCGTTTAAATCAATGCACAAAGGGAAAGACAGATACATACATAATCCATGAATTTGAATCCAGCGAATCCAGTTGAAGAAGAGGAACAGGCACTGGCACTGGCACTGGTGAAAGCTCTGGATGCGTATTACCAGCAGCTGACGCCGTTTGAACAGCGCACCTGCGACATTGCACGCGACCACCTGGGGTCGTCGTTCGATTTGGCGCGCAGCAACGGGTTCATCAAATACCGTCAAAAAAAACTTTAGGGTTTGCGATGACGCAGCGTGCGCCTCAAAAAGCCATTTTTGTCTTGTTTTCCTTGGTTGCTTTGGTTGCCTTGGTTGCCTTGCAATCCGTATTTTTTCTGGACGCGGCGCAGGGTGCGTTCAATGCGGCGGGACAGCTTGTGAATGCGGCGGCGTTTGCGGGAACCACCACCACCCAATCTACTGTCTTCCTCTTTCTCTCTAGCAGCGGTTTCTTTCGGATTTTCTGACACCTGACGAGCTGGGGTTGTCCTGTTTCCTAGGGCTGGTGCGCTTTCAGCCGCTGCGCTTGGACTCGCTGCGCTTGCACCACTAACCTTGCCGCTCTCTGCTTCTCCTAATCCAGTCGTTTCACTTACTTCACCAGTCGCTGCGCTTTCTCCTAATCCAGTCGTTTCACTTGCTGCTTCTCCGCTCTCTGCTTCTCCGCTCTCTGGGTTTGGTCCAAGGTTTGGTCCAAGTCCGGTCATTTCAATGTCTCCCTCTTGGTTTTTGCCAAGTGGCAAATTATTAGTCGCCTCGTCCACCGCATCTTTCACTTTTCCAACCTGGGCTTGCACTGCATTCAACGGCTGCAATGCTTGTTCAGCTTCGTTTACAATTTGTTCCCCTTGTTTTGCTGCATTCACCGCTGTGTCAGCCAGTTGCGCACCAGCCATGAAAACGCCAACGCCTGGAAGGTCGGCTATAAGCAACTGAATCGCACTCGATAATTTTCTCCCTATGTCTCCAAGCAAGTTTCCAATGTTGTCCCCCACTCCATTTTGCAACATTTCTCCCGACTGCTGCACAGCTTTTCTCACATTGGCTTTGAAATCGGCCAACACTTGCTGCACCGCAGGGTCGTTCAATGCTTTCATTCGTTCCAACACCTCTGGAGATATGGCTTGAGCTATCACCGCATCGGACACCGCTGATTCGGCCAGCTGATACGGTTTAACTCTCAACGTTTGAAACAATGCGTCGGCGTATTCCTCCAAGATTGGGGACAATATTGATAATATGTATGCCTTTAATGGCGGAGGGGGGGCGTCTGAACTGCATGAATCAGGCAAATCGTCCAAGGGCAAGGTTGCGCCGCATGAAACGCCGGGTTCGAGTTGTTTGGGAGAAGGATTAGGAGAAGAAGGAGAAGAAGAAAGAGAAGGGGATTGTTGTTCACCCTGTTTACCCTGCTCAGCAGCAGCAGCAGCAGCAGCAGCGTCATCATCGGCATCAGGGTTGGCATCGGCATCAGCATTATCAACGACTTGCTCATCAGGACTAACAGCAGCATCAGCAGCATTGCTAACAGCAGCTGCAGGACTAACAGCAGCATCAGCAGCATTGCTAACAGCAGCTGCAGGACTAACAGCAGGAACAACAGTTGGTAAATCAGATGCTGGCACTGGTTCACGTTTAAACATAAAAGTGGTAGTTGTGCCAGTGTTTGTGAAGGTTCTGCCTGCGGTGCCAGTTTCCACGACAGTGCATGAACTAACATTCAGAGGGTCGGTGGCATCGCACTTTCCCAATGTTCCCTGCAGGAATGGCCCTGCGCTCATGTATTTTCCATCTTTGTTTTTTGTTATTTGTTTTGGGTCGTTCAACACGATGGTGCATGCAGTGCCTAGGGTATTGACCTCGGGGGGGTCAGAATCCACATAAAAATACTGAGGACCAGGACTAGAAGCACTAACAGCAGCAGCAGGAGGATTAGGTTCAGCAGCAGCAATAGGAGGAGCAGCAGGAGGAGGAGCGATTGGATTAGCAGTAGCAGTATTAAGAGCAGCAGCAGCAGCAGCAGGAGTAGCAGTAGCAGTATTAAGAGCAGCAGCAGCAGCAGCAGGAGGAGGTTCAGCAGCGAACGGATTAGGAGGGGGGCTAAGCGCAGCGACTTGAGTAGCAGCGGGAAGATTTAGTGTGGAAGGACCAGCAGAAGGAAGCTTTACTGGTGTGGGTGATGATTGCATCTTGTGAATTATATATGATTAATATGGGATATATATTAATGATAATTTAAATGAAAATTGCAGCGCATAATAAAATTGCAGCCTGTGAAAAAATTGCTATTGCCCGTTCAGTTTTTTATAACTGGCGTAATCAATTGGCTTAATGATATTGAACTCGTGTTGTGCTTCTGATTCTGCATCTGCGGCGGATTTGAAATCATCCAGTCGTCCGCAATACAAATAGCGCGTCACTTGTTCCTTCAACACGCCAACATCAGTTCCGCCCACGACAATGCCAATCCCTTTGTCTTTGAGAAGGTTGCTGATGAGAGAAAGTGGTGCATTATCACTGGTCTTGTTGCTGTTGCTGTTGCTGTTGTTGCTGCTGCTGTTGTTGTTGCTGCTGCCGTATTTTTTGAACTGCGCAAACACGGATTTGGTCGATTTGTCTTTGTCTTCTTTGATTGCCTTGTCTGCCTTGGCGGCCTTGTCTGCCTTGGCGGCCTTGTCTGCCTTGGTGGCTTTGTCTTTGGCTTTCATCAGCTCCTTGCGGAAATCAATGTACAGTCGCTTGCAGCCGTGCGCAATCACGTATTTGCGAGCCAGCGGTTCCAAATACTTGAACTGCACCGTGCGCTTGTCGCAGTAATAGCAGAACAGGGACCGCTCGGCATCGTAGGTCATGATGACGTCGCCCTGCGGCGTGGTTTCGCACACGTGGCTGTGCGGCGCAGGAACGGGCGCATCCGGGTCATCCGCCAACTCGTCGTACTCTTGGAAGTACTTGTTTTCAAACGGGGGGTCTTGGACCTGGCTTTGCTGGCGTTCGATGCGTTTGGTTTTATATGCCTTGTACACCTTGTATGCATTGTATCCCAACACGGTCGCAAAAACAGCAACTGCAGCAGTTCTTTTGCTGAATAAAAAATTCATTGATTTTTTGATTGATTGCATTACCATTGATTGCATTACCATTGATTATTTATTTATGCGTTATTCTTTAATTCGTTTTCATTACGCATTTTCATTGCTGAATTTTATATGAGTCATCCCCAAAAAAATGGCATAGTCATAAATAAACATCATAAACATTGCACTCCTAAACCTCGCTAACTGCTTTGGGTTTTGTTGCCTTTTTTGGCCTGGGTGTTGCCTTTTTTGGTTCCTTTGTTGGTTCCTTTGTTGGTTCTGGTTCCTTTGTTGGTTCTGTTGGTTCTGACATAGGAACCGCCTCTTCTGGTTCTGGTTCCTTTGTTGGTTCTGGTTCCTTGGTTGGTTCCACATTTGCATTTGTGGTAGGGGGAAAAAGCGTCCAGCCGTTGCTTGAAGAGCGCCGCGAGTTCGGCCTGCAGGTCCACCACCCGGATGCACTGGTAGGACCCGTTCTTGTTGTCCGGGTGCAGGCACACCAGGAACAGGTCGGTCACGCGCTTGCCGTAGTTCCGCTCCAAAAGGGCCTTGTACGTGTTCAGCTGCAGGCAGTAGTGCCAGTAGTTCGTGTCCGGGATGTGCGAGATGACGGGATTGTGCGAGTAGTCCTTCGCGCTGAACGGCACCTTCTTGATTTCCTTGCAGCGCTTCCAGTCGTAAATGCTCAGCGTGCCGTCGGGCTCTCCAGTCGCAGGGTCCAGATTTTCAAACACCATGTCGATGGAGCCCGAGATGCGCAAGGCTTCGTCAAACACGGTCCATTCCGTGCGATACGGGCGCAGCCGGGGGGCATGGTCCCGGAAGAACTTCAGGAAGTAGCCGAATTCGGGGGATTCGACGTCTTCCGCGGGGATGGGCAGCCCGTTGTAATGGCACTCGATGTTGTAATGCATGGCCGTGCCTGCCGCTGCGGCGGCGTCGCGGTTGGTGTCCCAGGCCGCCTTGATTGCGTCCGCGGTCATGCCGTAATACGGGCTCTCCTTCCATTTGCGCGAGGCCATCATGGCCTTGATAACATTAACCGCATCAAACTCGCGGAAGTGGCTGTGATTCCACGTGGTGACGGATGTGTAGGGGGTGCTAGGGTCGCCGTCAATGGTGTACTTGTGCTCAATCGGTTCAAACGCGATGCGCGCGTCGCGCGGGTGCGGGTTCTTCAGCGCCAATAATGCCGACATGGGGTTTTTGCCATTCATTGGTTTCAAATAGGTTTGATTCAATTTTTGAGGTAAATTGCGCACTATTATATCCTTTTATAAAATAGTTAGTATTTTATAAAGCCATGACCCAAGACGCTTACACCGACAAACGCACGGGAATTGTGTATAAAAATGTGAATGCCGATGCACATGCACCGGCTCATAAGCAGGCTCAGGCACATGCAGAGGCACAAGAAACCCATTTAGACGCATTCATTCCTGACGCCTTTTTAAAAACCTACTTTGGCAAATCAAAATTGGGGACCGCTTCAATTTGAATGAGTTCAAACATGTCGTCATCGTCGTCATAGGATTCGGAATCAGCAACCACGGGTTCAGGTTCAGGAATCACAGGAACTTCGGCAACCACAGGTACTAGTGGTACGGGAACCACTGGTTCTAGTGGCTCTAGTACAGTCGCAAAATAATCCGCGTAATGGGTTGAAATAAGGTCCAGTGCAGGACAGTCATCCTCTGAATAATGCTGCTCGTCGTAATGATTGTAGATTGCATTAAAGTTAAACGGGTTTTGACTGTAGTCGTCGTTGTTGTTGTCGTCGTTGCACTTATTGCACTTATCGTCGTTGCACTTATCGTTGCACTTATTGCACTGATTTATTCCATTCATGTTTTCTTCCAACTGTGATATTCTCTCTAACATTTCAGAACACACGGACTCATGTCGTGTCTTCTGTTTTTTCAACAGTGATTTGCACTTGCACTTGCACTTGAGTTTTTGCGGTTGCTCTTGTTGTCGTTGCTCTTGTTCCCGTTGCTCTTTTTCCCGTTGCTCTTTTTCCCGTTGCTCTTTTTCCCGTTGCTCTTGTTGTCGTTGCAGTCGTTGCTCTTGTTGCTGCTCCTTCTGCTTCAAATGCTCGGAACGAAGCACTGCGTGCTGCGTCTCCAATATCCACACGCGCTCGATTACCTGCCGGTTGGTCCAGTCCTGCATGCACTGGTTGGCGCGCTTGATCCACACCTCTTGCTCATTCTGCCGCATTTGCATGGCTTCAAACTTCATTTCCAGTTCTGCCCTCATGGCTCCCAGCTGTCCCCGCATGTCATCCAGTTCCGTTCTCAACAAGAAGTTCTGCTTCTGCAGCTGGATGATTCTCAAATGGTCCTTGGCATTGGCCTTGTTATTATTGGTTTGTTTGACACTGTTGGTTTGGTTGGTTTGGTTGGTTTGGTTGGTTTGGTTGGTTTGGTTGGTTTGGTTAATTTGGTTAATTTTTGTCCGTGGGCTTGGTCTCGGCGGGCATGGCTCCACGGACACGGCGTCTTCGTTGTCTTCGTTGACATGTGCTATAGCCTTTCTCCACGTCTTTGCGTGCCCGGACTCGTGCCGGTACGAGCACCCCGACACGCGCTTGTCATCATCCAAGTACACGTAGCAGTTGCCCAGCCAATGCGAGTGCAATTCGGTTGAGTCCATGCCGACCGTCGCCTTCTGAGAAAAGAAGGAGCAGCAGAACGTGGTTGGATGGGTTGCATGGGTTGCATGGGTTGCATGGGTTGCATGATGGGTTGCATGGGTTGCATGATGGGTTGCATGGGTCTTGGTCCGCACCACAATTCGGGCATAGTTCGCGCCCGTGCAGTCGTAGTGCCCGCGGTCGATGGACACCGTCATGCCGGTTTCATTGACCTGGATGCCCTGCAGCCCTAAATTGTGCAAAATCAGGCTGGGCGTCAGGGCAGACAGCGGATGGAGCCAGGCCTCTATGACCAGTGTGTTCTGTTTGGATTGGGTGGGTTGGGTGGATTGGATGGGTTGCATTGTGTTTGGTGATTGCATTGTTGCATTATACATGCACATGATTTTAAATTCATTTCGCATTATGAATTTAAAAGGTTGAAATGATGGGGTTCGCCAATGCAAACCCGCTAGCACCTCTTTTGGTTGGCGCCTGCTCCGAAAGTGGTGCCATTTGAGGGGAATATCGTCCATTAAATCGGGGTCAGCGTAATAGCACCAGCAAAATATGGAAGAGTGTATCCCTGCAATGAACCAGGGAAGGGATAAGTGCTATAGTAATAAGAACCAGAAGGGCCACCTGGGAGTGTTGACACCGTCATATAACGATCAGTAGTGACCGGACAATTAATATTGCTTCCAGCAGGAACAACGACTCCGCCAGTAAAGTTAATGGGAACTGGTTCCCCGTTGTTTGTCCATGCTTGGTCTGATGAACCATACGTAATGCCAGTCGTAATGTCTTTTATGGATAGGACAAACTTGGGGTTGCCATATAAAGCTGTCCCACCCAGATAGACCGTTCCACTTTTAAATACAGTGGTGGCTGAGGGAATGTATGAGGGGATTTCAAACCCCAAAACAGGATTATTGACTCCCACATATGTGTCGTTTAGTGGGCCATTGCTGTAAATGGTGGACGAAGTATATGTTGCAGATGCTACGTGTGTAATTGTCATTGTGATTTGTGTTCCAGAAATGGCAGTTATAGTTCCAGTGATGTAATCTGCGGCGGAATAGGTAATGGTGATGCTTTGATTGACTTGAAGTGTCGCGGGTGTTGTTGTTGTAAATGTGCGGGACTGACCGGTTGCGATAGTGGTCCAATCAGGAATGGTGGTGGTGGAAAACATGGGTTGCATCATGTTAAATATTTGACTGTAATAGAACGGGTTTGCATTCAGGTTGGTAATCAGCTTCACGCTGTTCGGGTCCGTGCCGCCGATGTAGTTGGCCGAGTAAGGGGCCGTGAAGCCGCCCCATTTGGTGGGAGCCACCGTGTTCGACGCGATATTGTTAAAATCGTAGGTCATCATGCTTCCAACGGGATATCCAGACGTGGTGATGCACAAGTAATTGTTTGACAGCAGCGCAATTCGGACTGGATAAGTTGGATAACCACCATTTTTCCAAACGGTTGCATCCGTGTTTTTCATGGTCGGTTGAAGCGCCGCACCATACACACCTCCCAGAGTCAATGATTTCGTGGCGTCCATGATTGACACGCCATATGCGGTGGTTGCATTCGTCCCATCATAGGTTGCTTGTGTGTATGTCCCTGCAAAAATGAACCAGTTTCCAGCTGCTGCGGAAGAAAATTGATAAATGCTCAACACAGTTCCCGAAATGTTCGAGCCATTCAAATACGTTCCACGCCCCCAGGTGGTTCCAGCCTGTCTCACAACACCCGTTTGGGGATTGGATGTTGGGCTGGCGAACGCCCCATTGTAATCTTGCAATTTATAGCAAAACAACGCGTATCCGGTGCTTGCGCCGCCCAGCTTAGCCGCATGCACGCCCAAGTATGCAGCGCATCCCTGCCAGCTGACGGGGTTTGTCCAATTCGCAGACGTGACAAAATCAGCGCCGGTTGCAAGGTTAACACCCAGGGCAGCATCACCTGTGTCGCCACCAGATGCCGAAGTGGTGCCGCACCTATTGAAATCACCCCACACCCACACGCGGTTGTTTGTGATGTCAACTTCGCATCCCCACACTTGGCCATTGGTGCCCACTGGGTATGTGGATGAGGTGGCGGTGGCGCATTGCAGCGGGATTACGGCTTGGGTATCCACATTGTACTGGAATATGTTGTTGACCCGCGTCGTGGTGCTGGGCGTGGTGCTGGGCGCGGCGCTTTGGAAGTTTCCGCAAACAATCAGATTCCTGCCGCCACTCATAGCTGAATTGGTTATCAGCTGCTCGTTTATGCTGGTTATGGAACCTGTGCCGGTCAAAAGCGTTGTCAGCGACGTGGCTCCTTGGTTGTAACGCGACAGCGTGTAACTTCCGTCCGGGTTGTTGAAGCCCATCACGTTGAAGGGGGTTCCAGTTGTGGTCGTTGCCAAAAGAGTTCCGCACCAGTTGGTTCGAGTCGTTGATGCTGATGATGGGTTTGACACATTCAGAGTAAATTGCCCCCCTCCACTGTCGGCATACCAATAGACTTCATAGGTTCCAGCTGGATATCCATATGCACCAGTGAATGTGTAATCCACTGTAAAATTAAACACACCCGATTTGGGCACATGTGTAAACTGCGGACTGGTGTAAAACTGACCTATCTGCAGCGTCAACGTTGAGGTGGTCGGGGGAAAATTTGCGATATACACACTTCCGCCCACAATGTGCATACCCACATCCAGCCGTATTTGGGAGGCCACATTCTTGAGTCCAGAACCACCAGGTTCACATGCTATTCCGGTATTTGGCATATTATAAATGTTTCGTGTGATTGTATGAATTTCTTGCGTCATGAAGTCGGGTTGCTTCGGCGTTAATCCTTGCGGCAGCCACCCAATGAAATTCGTTTGCGGCAGGACAATGTCTATAGTTGTCGTTCCAGTGCCTGGTCCAAAAGAACCACTGGCAGACTGCGACACCGTGATGGTAATTGTTGGTATTGGCAACGTTGGGGTTGACGCCCCCAAAACGATTGTAAACCCAGAAGAACCTGACGGTTGCACCACTTGTGCCAACGAGCCCGCATTTAAGGATAAGGCCACAGTATATGCAGACAATGAACTTGGTGTGTTGGTGGAATGAATGTTTAGTGCAATGATTTTATTGGCTTGATACGTTACGGGCGACACAGGATTCAAAGCGAGTGTGATTATGGATGGCGGAGCGGGACTGATGACCAAGGTCGTGTTTCCAGTGCCTTGTGCAAAGCCTCCGCCGGCAGCCTGTGTCGCCGTGATGGCGACAGGCGTGTCTTGCGTTGGATAAGCATTTGATGCCAAAACAAGCGTGTAGTTGGAATCACCGGACGAGGGGGGATTAATTTGCACTAAGCCCGCGGGATTCGAGGTCACAGTGTATTTCGGGAATGATGCTATCACGTTGGAAATGACACGATCGCCAGTACTTGGGGTTCCACCCACGACGGACACATAAATTAAGTAAATTGTTCCCAACCATGTATTGCTGATATATTTGCCCGTGACGGTGACAGTTGCGCCGCCGAAAGTTCCTGTACCAGGATTTGCAGTTAGAACTTGACCCACCGCGTAATTATTGTAGTCAGTGGAAGAAACTATTAAAGTTCCAGCAGATGATTGAAAAGTAACCATTCCAGATGATGCGACAACTGGTGCCGGGGGAGAAGTGAGATTGCTGGAAGTAATTGTCAGGCCAATGCTTTTGCCAGGTTCATACGTCACGGGCAAAGCAGGATTCAAAGTGAGTGTGATTGTGGGAACGGGATTAATGATGAGGGTGGCGGTTCCAGTGCCTTGGGGATAATTCAAGGTTCCCGGTTGAATGACCGTGATGGTGACCTGCTGACTTGGTGCGGGTGGATTTGCAATGAGTTCAACAGAGTAGCTCACAATGGTGTCGCCACCAGTAGTGGTAGCAAAAATACGTGCTAGATTCGGGGTGGATGACTTCACGGTGTATGCACTGAGTTGCGGTTGCGGACTGGAATTGGAAGCGATTGTCAGTGGAATCTTTGTGCCGGATTCATACGGCACGGTCAACACGGTCGTTTGATTCAAATACACTGTGACTGTAGGTGCCGCCGCGGGAGTAATGGTCAGCGTCTTGGTTGCAGTGCCTTGGGGATAGTACTGGGTTCCCGGTTGAGTGACCGTGATTGTGACGACGGTTTGCATGGATGGGTTTACATTTGGAAGCAACTGTATGCCTGCATTGCCTGATGCAACTTGTGCATAGCCCGAATCAGTACCACTGTAAGTTATGGACACTTGGTATGCAGATTGGGCCACCGGATAATTGGACGTGGAAATTGTCATTGGAATGGTTGCATTGGGCGCGTATTGCATTGAAGAAGCTAATCCAATGGTGATTGTGGGTGGCGGGGCAGATGTAATGGTCAGCGTCTTGGTTGCAGTGCCTTGGGGATAATTCAAGGTTCCCGGTTGAGTGACTATGATGGACACAGTTGTAGGTATAGACGGGTTTTTAAGCAACTGTATGCTTGCATTGCCTGATGCAACTTGTGCATAGCCCGAATCAGTACCACTGTAAGTTATGGACACTTGGTATGCAGATTGGGCCACCGGATAATTGGACGTGGAAATTGTCATTGGAATGGTTGCGCTGAGCGAATATGGCACCGTTAGAGTGGTTGCACTGGACCCATTCAACTTGAAGACGATTTGAGGAGGCAGAGCGGGCAAAATGACCAGGGTTGCGGTTGCGAAGCCTCGGGAATAGCCTCCCCCCGAAGCTTGCATGAACGACACGCTGATGGGGGTTCGTGCTGCAGTTGGATTCTTGCCGGGAAGCAGCGTTATCGAATAACCATTCGTCGTGGACAAGGCTCGAGTGCCACCGCCACCGTTTGGCTGGTTCAGTTGTGCCAAGCCGTTATCAAGGTCAGACGATGTCACGCTGAATGGCATCGGATTGTCGGAAGTGATGGTCATCGTGATGACTTTTCCGGGTTCGTATGGCATCGGATTGGGTCCAGAACTGAATGCAACTGTGATTGTCGGCAGGTGCGGGGGATTCGGATTCACGGGATTGCTTTTGGGGCTCGTCATCGGGGTGCAGTGCGGGGCTGGGGTGCCGGAGGCCCACGTGGATTGGGGAATGCAGTTGCTTGCGGAGACCTGGATTTGGGTTGTCAGTGCAATGTTGTACAGGGTGTACGAATTCAGGCACGGCTGGGGGTCAACGGTGTACGATTCGCCGGTGCTCGTGTAAACGGTGTAGCTCGTGATGGGGCTGCCGCCGTCGAACCCGTGCGGCCACGCGACCGTGACTGTGAAGAGTTCCGACGGTTCATCGGACGTCAGGGTCTGGCTGCTGATGTAAATGACCGGCGCGTCGGGCGCAACCGGCGTGATGGAGGGCTTGGATTCGCAGTTGTCCAGGTCCAGGTGCACGCGCGCGGGGTACTGGAACCCGCGCAGCCGCTGCGACTCGTGTGCAAGGATGCGCTGCGCTTGCTGCCGGTTGTACGGCCGGCTGGAATGCACCACGCCATCGGCGGTCCAACGCACGTCCGCGTTGGGGTCAATGCGCACGTTTTTGAAGTAGTCGCGCATGCCGCACGTTTTTTTCCCGTAAAACAGCCGGTATTCGGGGTCAACCACGATGCTCGTGTTGTTGAACGGGGGCGGGGGGTTTGAGGCGGCGACCAGCTGGTTGGGGGTGACGTATTTGTTTGATGTGACGCCGGGGGCGCCCAGCATCGTCACGGGAATCTTGGCTTCGGCGTAGTCGGTGACCGTGAAGCTGCCGTAGAACACGTCCCCGCTGGCGGGGCTGAAGGAGGTGTCCAGGTTGCTGGACGGCGGCGGCGTCAGCAGGTACTTGCCCTTCGTCACGTCCAGCAGGTCGGAATAACTGTCGGCGCTGGTCATCGTGGCGGTCGTGGTGTGCACGGGGCCCACGTACTTGGACCCGTCCCGCTTCGTCAGAACGCCCCCGTTCTTCGCTAAATTCACGGCCGATGCGTACTTGGTTTTGGACCTCAGGTTCGCTGTGCGGTCGCTGGAATTCAGCTGCGGCTGCGACACGTTGAACGGCTTCGCGAAATTGCCGTTGTTGAATATCGACATGGCTCTTAGAATTGAGGGGTATTTCTTATTTAATATTATAACGACTTATTATAATATTAACACACACAATATTTGCAGATTTGCATGCACACGTATTCCATTCTCTCCGTGCCGTTCTACGACGCTCGGCTGCAGCAGTACACCAAGATTCTGTGCATCAATGCGGCGCCGGTGGGCCCGCTGGCAGCCCGCGTGAAAACGGTGCGTCCGCCCCGGCTGTCCGGACTGTCGGCGCCGCAGAACCACCCGTGCAACTGCCTTCACGCCCTCTGTTGCTCGTCCCTCTGTTGCTCGTCCCTTGGTGGCTCGTCCCTTTCGGCCCTTGGTGGCTCGTCCCTTGGTGGCTCGTTTTTGACCCCCGATGACCTGCCCGAACTGTTTGCGTTTTTGGCCACCAATGGCTACACGGTGGACCTCGGACTCACGAAACTGGCGGCCAAACACCAGCCGGGGTCCAGCAGCGGCGCCAATGCGCACTCGCTGGTGTGCCTCATTTCATATAAGTAGTAGCAGCAGCAGCAGCAGCAGCAGCACATTTATCACTCGGAATCATAATATGTGGCGCCTGAATAATCTATCCATTCTTCCAATGTAAACTTTGTAAAATCATCCGGAAGTAAATATTGTTTATATTCCATGTCAAACCCAAACGAATTCATTTCATGGTAATGGAATGAGGCGTTTTTCATAATATTCAAAAATTCTTCAATGGAATGCATTCCTGTCTCTTTTGCACCAACTCCACTATAATGGATGTGTGGCATTTTACCTGCACCTATGTAAATATGGGTTTACCTATATAAATATGGTCATTCAATTGTATTTATATCATATTCGGCAGTGAACACTTTTTAAGCAATGAACTTCTTTTCTTCAATCTTCATCAGGCCGTAGGGCAGGTCCACGATGATTTGTCCCAGCAGCTGCGGCACAATGAACTGGAACCGCATGGTCATGGTCACAAAGAACTGCACGATGTCCAGCATCCAGTTCAGCAGCGGTTCCACGGTCACGATGATTTTTGCCCACCCCTTGGTGACGGGGATGCGCTCCTTGTAAGCGGGATTCCACAGCTTGGAGTGGATGAAGTCGTACATGACGGTTTGGTAGTAGCCTTGCAGCAGCGAGCTGATGAACGCAACGGCGTACACGAGCAGCACCTTGTTCCACGTGTCCAGGCTCATGCCCAGAAACCGGATGCTGGGGTCCGGGCCGACCCCGAAAAAGTTATTGAACGCGCCCTCCTCGTCTAAAAACAGCATGTAGCCCACCATGAAAAACACAAACAGGCAGAACGCCATGCGCGGTTCAAAAAAGGTGCGCTTCAATATGGGGAACATCTAAGGCGGTTGATTTTGTGGTTGCTTTTACGTATTAATATTTGCGCATATTATATATTTTTTAAGCGGTCTCCGCAAATGGTGGCTGGGCGCCCGTTGTGCGACACGTTCCACGTTGTTATCATGGGTTGAGTGGGCTCGTCGTGCTCCATGTCGCTGATGACGACCAGCGGTTCATTGCAGGTTATTGCTTCCATTGCTGCTGTTAAATTGGCGTTCAGACCGTTGGTGGGAGACCGCGCCGCGCGCAACAGCTGCTGCGCCTGTGCCACGAAGTCGCCTTCCAGCATGTGCCACTCGGCGTGCGATGAAAACGTCAGGATTTGACGGCACGACGACATCGCGGCTAGGTACAGCGCCAGCCCAATGCCCGCGTGCAGGCAGTTGTTGTGCCCGGGACCCATGCTGTGTGCCAACGACAGCACCGGAACACCTAGTTGCGTGCCTAGTTGCGTGCCTAGTTGCGTTCCTAGTTGCGTTCCTAGTTGCGTTAACCACAGAGCATTGATTTCATCCGTGTGGGGTTGGGCCCTTTCAGTGTGGGCCCTTTCAGAAACCCTTTCAGCCTGTTTCACGAACCATGCCAGAGAGTGGGTCGAGGTTAAGGGCGTCAAGGAACTGATTAACTTGCGGTAGCGCCGCTTCGCGTCGGGCGCCCCCGGAAACATGTCGGCGGCCAGCGCCTCGTAATACCACATCAACAGCGTCGACCCCCGGCACTTCGGTTCGCGCGGAACCCACTTGGCCGCCAACGACCCATTGTTGTTGTGCAAACAGTCTTTGCGCAGCTGCGCGTTCGTCATGCGCACGCAGCCCTGTATCAGTTCGAATGCATTGGCGGCATGAATGAGAGGATTGTACTGCGCTTCAAAGTGGCGGATGAAGCCGCGCACGTCCCGCCAGCACCCGATGTGGGTGGACGCCATCCGCTCCAATGTGCGCAGGCATTCAGACATTCGATTGGTTGCAACGAGCTGCATCAGCATGGCGTAGGTGCTGTCGCGATGCCCTTGGTACCGGTTCTTTAAAATGCCTTCGTTGGCCGCGCCTTCGTTGGCCGCGCCTTCGTTAGCCGCGCCTTCGTTAGCCGCGCCTTCGTTGCCTCCTTCGTTGGCGCCTTCGTTAGCTCCTTCGTTGGCCGCGCCTTCGTTGCCTCCTTCGTTGGCCATCGTCATGGGCATGGTCTACAATTCTTTATAATTCCAGCATGTTTCTAAGCCGTTTTGCGCGTGTGTTTATCTCAGGAAACTTGTGATTTGGCGTGCCTTGTGCGTGTTTTGGAGTTCGAATGGATGACCACCCGTTTCTTGCTTTGACTGTGATGGGGATGATGGTTGCCGTATTGATACAGGATGTGCAGCGCGTTCAGGTTCGCAAACATCGGAATCGTGGGCCGAATGACCACGTCTTCCACGGCAGAAATGGGCGTAATGAAGGACTGGCTTTGATGGCTGTTGTTGTTCAAAAGGTCTGGAACTTCTTCCGCTTCCAGGTCCATGTTGTACAAAAACATGGCGCGCAGCTTGAAGTGCGCATGGCTCAGCGCGCGCTGCTGCTGCTGCTGCCGCTTAATGCACCAAATCAGCTGCTCCTGGCGCAGCGTGCCGTCTTCAATGCACACCCTTTCCTCGCACACGTGCTCTATCGCGCGACCATCGCCCATGAAGGCGTGCACTATCCGAATGGTGGCCGGCGTCTGAGGATGCAACAAATAGTCGTCCAAGTCCGCATTTAAATCTAAATCTAAATCCGGGTCGAATTCATTTTCCATGACTTAATTAATTCATGCACACATTTTTCGTGCATGAATTGAACCAATTGATTCCTTTCCTTTTCGGAACCTGGTCCAGAACCTAGTCCTGGTAGTACTTTGTGTATGCGGAATCGTATGCATCGGCGGTGTCATTGCCATCATTGTTATCGTCATCCTCATTGCATTCATTGCGACCACGCCGAATGTGGGGGTTTGTGGAACGAGGTTGAAGGAACTGGTTCACGGGGCGAAGGAACTGGTTTTGAAGGAACTGGTGGTTGTTGTTGTTGAGTGAATGCGTGCTTGCGATTTTATCATCGATTTTATCATCGCTTTTATTGTCGCTTTTATTGTCGCTTTTATTGTCGCTTTTATTGTCGCTATCGCTTTGCACCGCCGACTTAAAATTTAAGGTCTGGCTTTTGTGGCCTTGCGATTGGCTATGGCCTTGCGATTGGCTATGGCTTTTATGGCTTTGCGACAGCGACGGAAATGATTCCTCAAAACTGAGTTGAGGTGCAGGAATTACAGCAGCAACAGGAGATTCTAAGTTCGAAAAACTGTTGAAACTGCTATTGTTGGGGGTGGCATGGTTGTAACTAGGTCGGGTTAAAAACGGATTCTCTCGGTCTTGGGTTTGACCGCGATGATGCTCTTGGTTGGGACCCCGTCTTTTTTTCATTGCGATTGCATCGGTCAAAAAGGGGTTTGGCATTTGATTTGATGGTTGTTATTGGGTTGCGTGTTGCATAACATTGTAGGCATCATTTTAATTCGGTTTGCATGCATTTATTATTATCATTTAGTTAAATGAACTAAATAATAGGGGTGGGGGGAAAGGGGGGTTAGTTTAATTAATGCATGATGGCTCTGTCTTGTGCAGCGACCGCCTTAAGTTGCGTCCTTCGGCGGCGGCTCACGGCTTTGCGCCATCCCGCGGGGTTGGCCCTCAAGGATTTGACCAGAGCCTTGTTTTGGGCGCGGTCGGCATTGAGCTGAACAATCAAACGGTGCTTGGCCGCAGACATGTTGCCATATCGGGCGCGCTTAAGGTTTTTGATCAACTTCTCGTTTTGTTGATGAATCTGTTTAAGTTGCAGCTTTTCGTTGTCGGCAACCGCCTTCTTCCACGAAGACGCGCGTTTTGCTAAAGTTTTCACGAGCGTGTTGTTCTGCGCACGAACCTGCCTAAGCTGAAATGCTTCATTGCCGCGAATCAGTTTGCGGCGGGTCTGGCTTTTACGACGAGTGGCCATTTTATTTGGGTGGGTGGGGTTGTTTTGTTTATACATATTGCAAATAATAAAAAATAAATAAAATCAATTATTTTATTGATTTGTGCAATCATTTAAAAACATTCGGTTGTAAAAATGTAAACAATGTCTCGACGGGATGAGCGGTTCATTCAGCTTGCAATAGAGGAAGCTAAAAAATCGTCGGTGGGCATGCAGCACGGGTGCCTGGCGGTCATGCACGGCAAAATCGTCGCCCGCAGCTTTAACACCGCGTACGGCAAATCACCCACCGTTTGGTGGAGCTGCCACGCCGAAATGGCGGCAATCGCTGCGCTCAAAAAAATCAATGAATGTCAACGCATCACGCTCTACGTGGTGCGATTGACGCACGGCGAACTGCACGCGTCCGCACCCTGCTTGCACTGCGCGCGCGCCATTCAGCGGTGTCCCTGCATCAAGCGCATCATTTACTCGGAGGCGGATGGGTCCATTAAGCGCTGCAGCACGCTCGCCTACAGCACACAGCACGTCAGCGTGGGCTTGCGGGGATGCATTTGACGCATTTGACATGTGGCCATCCATCCGCCACGCCGGTCGCTACGCTCCGGTCGCTACGCTCCGGTCGCTACGCTCCGGTCGCTACGCTTTGACATGT
>Ga0209191_1000342_pt1 | contig 36989 bp, 43 predicted proteins | sample S_130626_EF_Meta_FD_187320 | JGI IMG/M metagenome (GOLD analysis project Ga0209191, IMG submission 187320) | Freshwater microbial communities from Lake Simoncouche, Canada to study carbon cycling - S_130626_EF_MetaG (SPAdes) (version 2) | ecosystem: Environmental > Aquatic > Freshwater > Lake ...
GAGAAAGAAATTGCTCGCGGCACAAAAGTAGAATCAGAGCATACTTCTGATCCAAAAGTAGCTCGCGAAATTGCATCCGACCATGTGGCCGAAGATTTACACTATTACGAAAAATTGGCTACAGCAGAAAAAGATTAATATTTCAATATATAACGGAAACTTCCGCAATCATATATTCTGCGCCATCCAGAATTTTTCATTATTTCTTTTTCTGTAAGATTTTCAGAAAATCCGCTACTGACTAATTTTTGTTTAGTGAACGACATACGATTAAATCGCTTCTTTGCACCATCTTTAAAATACCAATAATTTGGGTCAGTTTTACCATCTGATGAAAATCCCAGAGTTTCATATAGATTTCCTTCACTCCATCTGCGATCTGCATATGATACAATATCAGATGGATTATATTTTTTAACAAAATAAGATAATAACTTACTTGCTCCTCCAACTATACTGTCGGATGAACAATAACGCACCAATTCATATCCATTTTTTACACCGAATCTAGCCTTACTAAAGGTCATAATAGCCACTATTGCGCCATCATATTCTAAACCAAATCTATATGATGAATTTGCGAATCCCTGAATATGATGTTTTTCCAAAAAGTTTCGAGTTACGGTAGAATTCAATTCTACTACTTTGCACTTTCTCGCACCAATCTTTTTAGACTTTCCAAGAATATGCGATAATCTGTTCTTTACTATTTCTGGATTATTTACGATTTCATCTTCAAATATAGTTATAAGTTTATATCCGGCATTATTACATTTTTCTAGTTTATCAAGATGATATCTTTTTCCTAATTTTTCTTCAGAGTGCCAATATAATCCACACACTTCTATGGCAATTTTCATAGATGGGATGGCAATATCGATTTCATATGGTGCTATTATTTTTCTATCATGTGTAATATATTCAGAAGTATATTCCATTATATAGGATAATACTTGCTTTTCTAGTCCTGAACCATAGGGCACACATTTTCTACAAATTGGCATTTGCCCATTTATCAATGAATATTCAAATTCATTGTTACATGTTTCGCAACGAAATTTATTTAAATATTTTGCCCCATTATAGTTTCCGAGTAGTTCAAACTTATCTAAAATTCTATCACTAACTTGCGGATACCAATAATCAATAAGCTTCTTCTTTATTTTTTCTTTGACATCAGAATTCTTTGATGGATTATCTACGCCATATATAGAAATATTTGTATTTTTTACTTTTTCTAAAATTTCAGATACTTGTAATGGATTTTCTTTTCCATATTTTTTAATCATAGTGGCTTTGACCGCAGATTGAACATCCGGATTACTTAATGGATTTTCGAAACCAGTATTTTCAAAATATGTATTTTTAGCTTTATTCTGAATGTCTATGTTAGATAATGGATTAGAATGTCCATATCTAGCAATATTTGTTTCTTCTCTTTTTTTATTTGCGGAATCTGAACGAGAAAAATTATGTTCTTTATTATTATCTACTATACTCTGCAATTGAAAAACATTGTCAACGCCATATTTTTCTTTTACCGTATTCTTACGGCGTGTGAGTATTCTATTCTTTTCTTCTTCGCTATAATTGTTTTTGCTTTTCGTAATATTTTCTATCATTTGTGCTTTGGCGCAGGCACAATTTTTTGTAGAAGAACAAAATACGTATCCTACAGAAAAAGATTTAAATTCCTTTTCTTTCCCACACTGTGCAGTTTTTTGATTTGGATTTAATATATCATATGCATCTTGTTGCGAAATATAAATATCACGCAGCTTCAATTCTTTATTGATCTTTTTCCAATTTTTTAATTCCGATAGTTCTATTAAAAGATCAATACTTGATTTTGGATACTTCAAATGGGTATTGTGCATCTTTATAAAATTCTTTTCTTTTACTTAAGTGTCGCTTTGAAAATTTCATATTAGAAGTAATGTCGTAGATATCAACACTATCTTTATCATCGGCTTTTCTCAAACCTCTACCAATAGATTGAATAACTCTAACAAAACTCTTTCCTGCTTCAAGTAAAACAAGATTGAATATTCTAGGAATATTTATTCCAACTGCTGCTACACCATACGTGGCTACTATGATTTTACCATCGGCTGTTTGAACTTCATTGTATTCTTTTTTTCTATCCTTAGTTTTTACTTTACCACTAATGAATATAGCTTTATCCCCAAGAATATTACAAATCTCTTCACCAGTTTCTATTCGATCAACAAGGATTAAAGTATTTCCAGATTCCGAAATAAGATTACAGGTATCTGCTATCCATTTTAATCTTCGTTTATCCGTTACGAGGAAATCATATTCATCATGATAATTAGAGAACTCTTTATCATCTTGAAGCTGCATAATGTTAACATTGCAGGCAGCAAGAACGCCCTGCTCTTGAAGATCGGATGCCCGTATTTCTCCAACTACCGGACCCAATGATACCGTTAGGGACATAAACTCAAATGGTTCTTTTGGAATAGTCCCCGTAAGGCCCCATCGAATTGGCGCATTTGCCAAGGCTCCGGTTAAAAGGTCTTTTAACTCATTTGCTTTTGCCGAATGGACTTCATCGACCATTACGCAAACAACATCCTTTATAAACTCGTCAATTGGAATATCAGCTTCATCTCTGCGGGTCTTTTTTGCAAATACGGTAAGAGATTGCCAAGTACAAATTGTATGAGTCTTATTCCATTCTTTACGATCACCATAAAAAACGCCAACATCTAATCCTAGATTTCGGTAATCTTCTTCAGTTTGCTCAACAAGAGATTTGCTCGGAACAATAACGATTGATCTACCATATGGCTCTATCAATGATGATAGAGCCGCAGTCATTAAAGTTTTTCCTGCGCCAGTACTAATTGATTGTATTGATTGAAGATTTTCTGTATATGTTTTAATAGCTTCTACTTGATAATCCCGAAGCATTATGGGATCGCCTGCTCGGACGTGGCCTTCTGGCCAAACCTTGTGAGCAAACATATCTTCCGAAATTTCCGGAAATTGGAAATTATATTGTGGGCGTCTATCATCGATATCAAGTTCATAACCAGCATCTAAAATGATGGGGAGAACTGTTTCGAGCATATTGAGATAGGTACTTCCACCTATTGAACAAAATGATACTGTCCCATCCCATCGACCAAGTTTGAACTTTGGCATATGTCTGGCATATGGCACAAAATATTTACAAGCTTCTGAAATTTTTCGTCTAACATTGGGGTCTAGATCGATAAATTTGATATTAACTTGGTCGATTATCTTTAATGTGGTTTTCATGAAATCTATCAATAATGTGCCTATAATTAACTTACAGGCTGCGTTAACCTTAACGCAATATTTATCTTAGAAATTATGAAGGGTCTGCTAAGTCTGTGACTATGTTGAACAAAAACAGATAGTCGTTTGAATTTCCGCTATTAAACTGCATGCCCGCTAATTCTTTTTGATGATAGGGACTTACATACCCTTTTACTAAACTTGAAAAGGAATTTGGAAAAAGGATTTCGGCATATTCAACCCAATTTGTCTTTTTATTTTGGCATACGATAATAATTTTTTCAAAATCCATAGAAAATGAAATATTTTCAGATGAAATAAGATAGCTACTATTTGTATCAATGATTACAGCACCGGCTCTATTCTCTTCAGTAATAAAATCTTCGGGTATCTGAGTTACTATAAAGATATTTTCATCAATTTTTAAACTTGGATAATCTTTTATAAATCTATGCCAATATGATCTTCTTATTTTATTAGTAAAAATAATTATTGGAAAAACATTTGAAGATATTAGTGCAATAAATGCGGATTTTTCATTATCGTTTCCAGGAACTACACATCTAAAACCAAAATCAATTATGGATTGTACTGCTTTTACTTCTTTATTGTTCAAATTATAGTTTTCTTGAACAGATAGTTCTAGCAATCCTTGCTCTGATTTTTCTATAATACTTGAGTCAACCACAATGTCGCAGATTTCGGATAGCTTAACTATTCTACGGGCAACTCCAGAAGAATTTCCTAAATTGAAATCAACATTCATGATATATTTCCAAATAATACATTATTAATCCAAGAAGATAGGATTACATTATCGCAAATGTTGGCAATAATATTTCCAGTATCAGGATCAACTACGAAGGTACTTTTTTGACCAATACTATTGTCCGCTAAAGCAAGATATTCTAAGACCGCATCATCATATTTGAAATCATGCTTACCAATTATCATCATTATATCTTTGAAGTTTTCTCGTTTTACCGATACTATCCAGATACGCAATAATGCATGGTATTTTAAATCGTCTGATTTAAAGGCGTGAGAATTTTTAATACGAGGGGTTCTATCTGATATTTTCTTAAAATCGGCGCGAATAGAATCGCTTTTTTTATACCGAAAGCCAAGATAATTTCCGCCTAGATAGCGAACTTCATTTGGTATATTTTTAGTTTGATATGGCTCGTTTCTATAATATGGAGTTTCTATCAATCTTGTTACAGAGGCATCAAAACACGATTGATTCTTTTTCAATGCTTTTAGAAAAACTCGGCCTTGTTCAGTAGAAAGCGTTTTACCGGCATTAACCGACGAGTACAAACTGGTTATGAAATCGCTGGTCCATTTGTCATGAATCATGATTTGCGCCAAGGGGGTTTTCCCTAGCATTTCTTTATAAAAAAGTTCGATTGCATCTTCTACGTACATATGACCATTAAACAATATCAGACAGGTTCAAGTCAATTTTATTGTAAATCTCCTTGACATTTTTTTGATCCAGTTGTAATTGAAGAAAAAATAATATTGGAGAAAAACGTGTCTACCAAGTTTGTTGTACAAGAACGCATTAGTGGAAATTGGGCAAGCTTGCTTGATTGCAAGACAAAAGAAGAAGCTATTAAACTGGCATCAGAAATTCTTATTGTCAATTCTAGACAAACTCGCGTTATTAAAGAAGTCAGCAAGACTGCTTGGCAGAGTAAGTCTCCAACATAATACTTGACACATTTAATATATATGGTATCCTATAAAAATAGGAGATCATATTATCATGTTGAATATTGATACAAATATTGCGGATTTTAATTCAACGAATAGTCTCGTTGAGAAGGCGCGGTTGTTTGCGCTGGTTGCACATAGCGCTGACCGCACATATGGTCCTACTGGACAAAAGCGCAAATATTCTGGTGAACCATACATTATTCACCCGATTCATGTCTGCACAATCTTACAGCGGCTTTCCGCCAATTTTCCAGAATCAGTGGTTACGGCGGAGATGCAGGCCGCTGCGATTTTGCATGATGTAGTAGAAGATACTGGTATCACCATTGAATTGGTGGAGCAGGAGTTTGGTCTAGAAGTCTCTAGGATCGTCGCTGGGCTTACCGATGTTAGTAAGCCAGAAGATGGCAACCGAGCGGCTCGCAAGGCTCTGGACCTCTCGCACACAGCGGAGCAGGCATCTGACGTGAAGACTGTCAAGTTGGCAGACCTTATCAGCAATGCACCCTCGATCATCTCGAATGATAAGGGGTTCGCGGTTCGTTGGATGTCAGAGAAGGAGGCATTGTTGGAAGTCCTTGCGGATGGAGACCGTGTTCTGCATTCCATTGCATCTGATATTTTGAGAAACTTTTTAATGCGAAATGATGCTTGAACGTCGATAAAATTATGGTATACCAAAAATTCAATTTTTTTGGTAAGAACTATGAACGACCTAATGCTAGATGACGGATATCGCGAGTTTTTTGCTCTTGATAAAATAGAAGCTCTATCCTTTTTCATATCATATCCAAATAAAAAGTTAACCAATGGCTTGGGTATATGGTATAATATATTTGATTACATGCGTACCAGAAGTTGGGACGGTGTTGGACAAAATGATTCTATTTCATGGAAATTTAACGTAAAGACATTAAAATGTTCTCATAAGTTCTTTAGAGAATTACATATTAATGTTGGAGATGATATCGTAAAAGTATCATTAGAACCGCGTTATTATTTTGATAAAACGGTTTACAATGATATGAGATTTTCAGTATCAGCTAAAAGAAAAGAGGCAGTAGCTCTTCTTTATCTTTATGCAGAAAATTTCAATAAATAGATTCATGGAAATACGTGACATTATAACTTTGCTAGAGGCAAAGCAGGAAAAATTAGAATTATTGAAACTACCGTATAATAGAAATGCGCTATCTCCTGTCATGTCTAAGGATACGCTAGATTATCATTTTGGGAAATTAGCCAAAGGATATGTTGATCGTTTTAACAATCATGAAGGCGATGATGATTTTAATGAGGCGGGGGCATTCCTGCATAATCTATTATTTTCACAATTTCAAAAACCCAATGGAGCCAATACACCTTCTGGCAAAGTGTCCGATCTAATTGATAAAAAATTTGGTAGCTTCGATACATTCAAGACCGATCTTACTGGAGCGGCTATGGGCATCCAAGGATCGGGCTGGGTATATTTGTCTAAGAATGGTTCTATAAAAACTATAGCCAATCATGCCATCAAGAATGACATTGTATTATTGATTGACTGTTGGGAACATAGTTACGTTTTAGATTATCAAGCAGACAAAGCCAAATATCTTAAAAATATTTGGAAGATAATCAATTGGAATGTTTGCAACGAGCGTTTATAGAATTATCTATAAAAATACATTTCGCTTGGCTTTCGATAGAAGTTGAACGGCATGGTCACTAACCATCTATTCGTAAAATTAGTATAATAATGCAGATTGGGATTATTCTTTAAAGAATAAGCAAAATGCGTCATACCAGTATCGCCACCAACATAATCAGAACATGTTAATATATGTTCCAAGTTTTCATATAAATCACAACTCTTAGTATATTGTCGCAAGTTTAATTGTTGAGTATTAAGGCTTTCTGCACAACAGAAATATTTTTCATAATCATCGTATTCTGATTGTGAAAACTTATCTACGATTTCTTGTGCTTGGGTAATGCTCCAATTTCTTCCAGTAGTATGATCATGCGCATCCATTACAGGAAAGATACATATTTTTTTAGATTTTGCACGAGGAATGTCTAAAACTATATGGTCACCAATTGCTCCGCGCATTTGCCATAGATTTGCAGCAAACCACTTTCCATTAAGAACCATACCAGTTAAGCCATTAACTTCTGGAATTTCCAAATCAATTCCGGATACATCTGACAAATAATCGGTATTATCTATGATGAACTTTCTAAACTTTCGAGCATACTCAGCATCTTCAAGAGCATCATCTGTAATAAAAAACTTAATATCGTTGCGATTTTCTCTTTTTCTTAGAAACGCAACCAGATTACACATACCTAGCAAATCGCCATTTTTTACATTCGAAAAATGGTGATGTTTGATATTAAAGATATTATGATTTTTTGGAATCGGAATGAAGGTTGATATGTCGTTTAATGTGCTCATCGTATACCTAAAGTTTTAAGGGCAGTAATGAATTTTTCGGCAGTCATCATATCTGCGCATTCTGGATTAGCCATATTTCTAGGACAATCGAATACGGTATATAAGTTCCAATCGCTATGGCAGAACCTACAAGCAAGTTCTTCTGCGATAATAGGAATCGTAATAGAATTCTTTCGATATGGTATATAAAGTTCTGGACGAAGATGTGTAAATCCAACAATTACAGGAGTATTGGTAGTCATTGCTATATGCATCGGGCCAGAATCTATTCCCATAACTGCTCTAGATTTTGCCATTATGGTAGCCAATTCTTGAATTGATGTTTTATTGGTCAGATCGACACCAAAGTTTGGATAAACAAAATCCGTATCTTTATGAGTTCCATTAACAAGTGCTCCAGTTTTTCCGATAAAAACTGGAATAAGGCCCATATCTCTAATGGCTTCAGATGTTTTAATGATTTCTTTTATTGGCCAAGCCCTATGCCCTCCAGGATTAACAACATTAATAACGATAGCTTTATCAAAATCGATTTCAAAATGGTCTACGTTAACATGTTGGAAGGGAATATAAGGAAAATCTTTAATATCTACAATACGAGATAGTAATCCCAATGCAGCATAATTTATTAAACCATATTTTGTAACAACATTTCCTGCAATATTTTCTGGTTTATGTGCTTTTCCATTAGCATCCTTATATATAATCTGAACTAATAGTTTTACAATATAGCTGTTTATTCTTGGATAACTATCAACATTTCCATCCCATGCATTTATATACATTATTTTTTCTTCTGGGATGAAATGAAATATCGATCTAAACTCTTTACAAATAGCGACAATATAATCTGCGTTTGTATGAAATTGTTCAATTGCATATTTCACTATTGGGGCTGCGGCAATACAGTCACCCATTGATCCAGAATTAAGAAAATAGCAAATCTTATCTGAAAACGGTTTTACTTGAGGAACTAACATTACCGAACCTCTTTTAAGGCAGAGATGAATTTATCAGCCGTCATCATATCAACGCACTCAGGATTTTCAAGTTTACGAGGACATTTTGTAAAATTATGAAAAAGTAAATTCCAGTCACTTTGGCAAAAATGACAGCCTATTTCATCTGCTATGATAGGGATAGTTACTCCATATTTTCTATACGGTATTCTAAAATCAGGTCTAACTGATGTGAAGCCACATATTACTGGAGAATTTGTTGCCATAGCAATATGCATTGGACCAGAATCTATTCCCATAACTGCGCGAGATTTAGACATTATAGAATATAATTCTCGCAAGTTTGTTTTGTTTATTAAATTAATACCAAATCCAGGATATTCAAACTCAGACGTGGTATCGACCACATCATCGAAACTATTGTTTTTTATAGTTTTTCCTATATAAACAGGAGTTAATCCCATATCTTTAATAGCTTCGGCAGTTTTAAGAATTTCTTGGGATTTCCACGATCTTTGTTTATCTCTAGAAGTTACACTTAAAATAACAGCCTTATCAAAATCTATACCAAGGTTCGACACGTCTACTAATTCTAAAGGAATATATGGAGCATCTTCAATATTGATTACGGAGCCGATTAATGATACGGAACTATGATGAATGTTATGAATCTTAAAAGTAGTTAATCTTGCTACATTTTTTTCATAAGGAGCAATGCTAACTTGATTTATGCTACGCCTAAAGGCGAAACTGCTATCTAAGGTATGAGATTCATCTAATGTTATCAACTTATCCGTTGGAACAAATGAGAATAAATCTTTAAACTCAGGATAACACGCTACTCTATAGTCCGAGTTTCTCGGATTATGATAGATATTAATAGCATAATTAATTATAGCGGCTGCGGCCATAAGATCGCCAACCGCGCCACAGTTCAAATAATAGCAAATTTTATCTGAAAATGGGGGAATCTGATTCATTATGGCGCTCGAACGGTATGTAGGGCGGCGATAAACTTATCCGCCGTCATCATGTCTACACATTCAGGAACAGCCATTTGCCTTGGGCATTTTGTGTAATCCCAATATGACTTATTCCAATCACTTTGACAGAAACGACAGATCAATTCTTCTGCTATAATTGGAATAGTTATAGCATGCCCTCTATCCGGAATACGCAATTCAGGACGAACGTTGGTAAATCCACAAATTACCGGCGTATTGGTAGCCATAGCGATGTGGATTGGGCCAGAATCCATTCCCATAACTGCTCGTGATTTTGCCATTATGGAATACATTTCAGAAATGGTGGTTTTATCTATAAGGTCTACCCCAAATCCTGGATATGAAAAATCAGTGCGGGCAAGTGCTTTTTTCCAATTTGCCATGGCTCCAGTTTTACCAATATAAACTGGGATTAAGCCCATATCTCTAATTTCTTCAGCCGTTTTAAGAATTTCACCTTCAAGCCAATACCGACATTCATCACGATAGGTGACTATAATGATAACTGCTTTGTCAAAATCAATCCCAAAATGCTCTACATTTACTTTTTCTAAAGGAACGTATGGTATTTTTTCTAGAGGAAGAACTTCACCCAATAGATTTATAGAAGCATAGCTAGTGAGTTTAATTTTTGATGGCGTTAATGAAGCCACATTATTTTCAGTAGCCGTAGTATTCAATTTACGAATACAAAATCCATTGAGTGTGTTTAATGAATCATCCAAATTCATAAATTTTTCTTTTGGGACATATGGAAACAATGATTGGAATTCTGGAAATAGCGCAACTCTATAATCACAATCTCTTGGATTATGATAATGTTCTATGGCATATTTAATTACAGAAGATGCTGCTACCAAATCACCTAATGCCCCACCATTAAGGTGATAACACGTTTGATCTGAAAATGGTTTTGCTTGATTTAAATACATACATATATATTAGCAATTATTATTCAAAAAATCAAAATATTTAACCACAAAATGCCAGATAAAATGCTAATAGGTTGTCCTCATTTCTGAACGCAAAGGTATCTTTAGAAATTCCAAAAAACCATACAGAATTAATAGTTGGCAAATGCCCGCCTTTACCAAAAGATTGATTGCAAAAATCAAGCATTTCTATCCATTCATCTGCATCAATAGCATCCTGTGTTTTTAATACATACGGATATATGGTAGATTTGGTGTTTATTTTTTTCCATTGGGCAGGCATTGATATCTCCTTTCAGTATATATGATAACATTAAATACAAATATATCAATCAAAAAAAATATTTTATAATACTGGAATAAATAGATGATAAACTATAGTTATAGTTTTGGAGTAGTAATGAAACTTAGCGAAAGCCATCTTAGAGCAATTAAGAAATTAGCACCATTGAGCGAACGTTTAGTTCGCCAACATGGCGTTGAAATCAATCTTGCGTCCGATGTAGAACACTTGAATAGAGTTCTAGAGCATTATTCTTCAAAAAAAGATTTTATGTTTTCAGAAAAAGGATTTTTAACTTTTTCTGATCCAACCTACGCAAAAGCTGTTCTGATTAGTGAAACGGTACGGCTTTTATTACGAGAAATTGCACCCAAACGTTCTCGAAAAAAGAAAAATTAATAGGAGTCCCCATGACTAATCAAATTAAATCGACCAAAAAAAATAAGATAGTAGAAGCTCCTGCAATTTCTGGGCTTGTTTTTCTAGCTGAGAATGATCTTGGCAAGGCTCAAGCGATTTTTGCGATTCGAAGCCTTCTAGACAAACTTCAAGCATCCGCAGAAGGATTGGCCAAATTAGAAGCTAATGATATTTTGCCACTACTCGACCTCATGCGTGAAGTTTTTGGAGCACAAGCTACTGACAATTTTTATAAAGTATCAACCGAGGCGATTGGATCGGCTACGGAAGCTATCCAAAATACACGCGAAACCATCAATGCTCAATTAGATAAAACCCAAAGTGGCGATTTATCTCCAACGAACGATATGGCTAGCGACGATGCTGGTATGGATATGGGTAGCGATGATGACGCTTCTATGGATATGGGTGGCGGAGATGAGGGTGACATGTCTATGGGTGATGCCGGAGAAGAGCCAGATGAGGATGCTTTTGATCTAGACAGCGACGAGGGTATGAGCGCTGCCGGTCGTCCACGCAAAGAAAGCATTCGATACAATGTTAAGGCATTACAAGAATCAAGAAATCCAGATGCAATGATATTAAATGCATATAGAAAATCATTTCGCGAAAGCCGTCAAGCAACTCGCGCCGTTCGCGCAGTAGCGGAATCATTTGCTATCGATCTTGCCGATGTAATCGATATTGTGCAGGAAGCAGCAAAAGCAGTAGATGAAGGCAAGACATGGAAAGATGAAAAAGGCAAATCCAGCAAAAACAAAGATTTTTCAAAGGACCGCGAGCAAAAGAAGAAAAGCCGTGAGGATGCCGAAGAAGTTGCTGAAGGAAAGACTTTTAAGGATGAAAAGGGAAAATCTAATAAAAATAAAGATTTTTCAAAGGAGCGCGAATCTAAAAAGCGCGAGCGGCCATCAGACATAGATGAAGCCAAGAAGCCTGATGCTGATAAGGATGGTATTCCTAATTGGGCGGATGAGAATCCTTTCAAGGCGGGCGGAAAAGAAGATCGTAAACCTTCAAAAAAATCATAAGAGAACATATACATGCGTCTCTATGAAATATTTGATGATAGTTTGAATATTACTGACGATATTCGAGAATATTTAATGGATGTGTTGACGCCCATGTTGGCGGCACACATTCCATTTGTCACGGTGCAACAAGTCATAGACAAACTACGTGATATGCGAACAGGGGTTAGCATTGATCGTGGTTTGATTATGCACATGTTAGACCCTGATAAAATAAAAATTGTCAAAAAAATTGAAGGGGATCGTATATATTTCAATGATCCGGAGGCACCTATTACTAGTAGTAATAAAGATACTGAGGAAAAGAATAAAAAGAAGGTCTTAAAAATGGCGACCGATCAAGTTAAAAAAGAATTAAAAAAAGATTAATACTAAAAAACCCCGCCATTTCTGACAGGGTTTTTCTTTTCCATTCAAACCGAATTACTTACTCGGCATTTGAACCATAGTACTGCCATTACCCGCTTGATATTGCGGAAGTTGACCATTCCACTTTTCAATCCACTTCAGTTGAACCAGCGCAGGATTTTGAGCGACCGATTGCGCCAGAAGCTTATTGGCTTCCGCTTCGCCTCTCGCTTTTTCGATGATAGCATCCGCTTGTGCCTTAGCTACCGCGACTTGTGCTTGAGCAGCAGAAGCATCAGCATCTGCCTTGGTGCGGGCCTTCAGGGCTTCGGTGATAATTGCGGGATAACGAGGAGCGCCAATCCAGTTTAGGGCTTCTACGTTGATCCCAGAGCCGCCCTTGCCCCAACGAACGGGGTCGTTGAAATACTTCTGCGTAGTTACAAGAGCGCGATTGATTGCGGCTTGCCGTCCACCAGAATACAATTCTTCAACGCTCATCTTTTCAGTTTCTTGACTGATCGCAGTGCGAACTTGAGATCGAACTGGTCCATTCAATAGCTGATCAAACGTAAGATTAAACTTACCGTAAACGGCTGCGGCCATTGCGGGATTAACAGAAAGAGTGACCGAAACGTCTGCGGACATTGGCAAGGCATTCTTATCCGAGAACGTAATTTCTTCGTTCAAGTCCGCGTTATCGCCGTCGCCCTTGGCTGTCCATTGATACGTCTTGGTGATTGACGGAAACTCAATAATGGTTTCTCCAATACCCGTGCCATGCCAACCAACGCCCAGCGGTTCGGGGTGAATACCCGTGTTTGATCCGAACTTGGCGATCATTACGCCGACATGCCCAGGATTTACGGATTGACCACATGCTACCAAAGACAGAGATGAGGCTATAATAGCGAAAGTGCCGATAATCTTATTCAGTTTCATTTTTTTCCTCTTTGAAAAACTTCAGGACCAGCTTGGTCCCCTTGATGCTAATCCAACCAACTGTGATACTTAAAATAATCACAGCGAATGGAGTAGCTATAACAAATGGCGTAAATCCCGAACCCATTAGATAGGGGATCATTTCTCGAAAAATCAAAACCAATGATACTAGTACGAACGTAACTAATAGCGTAGCTAGTGATATTCCGTAAAACTTCTTTTCCACGTTTTATCTCCTTGAAATACAAAAAGTCTTATATTTTAATGACACTCGAATGTCAATATTTTTTAGAAAACAAAAATATGATAATAATTTTGATATTTTGGTGTGTAATAGGATATAAAGATTTCTAATTCATGCATTGAGAAAAATTTTGAACATTACCAAGCTATATGAATATCCGACGCTCGAACAAATTAACGGAAATGATGGAAAAAGGCATTATGTTTGCCCTATTACCGGAGCGCATCTGCCCAGCGTGACAACGGTTCTCGATGAAACTGCGGATAAAACATTCTTGATAGAGTGGGCGAAAAGAGTCGGTGAGGAAAAGGCTGAACAAATTCGCAATGAAGCTGCGGGGCTTGGTACTCTTCTGCATGAACATATGGAATGCCATATACAAGATATTCCTAGGCCGAGAGGAAATAATCTAGTTCGCAAAATGGCCGAGAATATGGCTGATGTGATTATCGAACGAGGATTACCCGATCTACAAGAAATATGGGGAATTGAATCTCGTTTGTATTATCCAGGTCTATATGCAGGGACAACTGACTTGGTTGGTGTTTATGATGGCAAAGAAGCCATTATGGATTACAAAAATACCAAAAAGATGAAGAAACGAGATATGCTTGGAAATTATTTCGATCAAACGGTGGCATATGCCTTAGCTCACAATGCTCTATTTGGTACGAATATCCGCAAGGGTGTTATTTTCATGGTTGCGCGAGATTTAAAATATGAAACCTTTATTTTAGAGGGCGCGGAATTTGATAAACATGAAGTATTATTTCTAAAACGTCTTGAACAGTATATGAATAATCATTCTTCGTAATAAATATTGTATCATTGAATGGTGGATTTAGTATGATTGTGGTTACAAGTAAAATACAAATTAGACGCGGGACTGAATTAGAACTTCCAGGAGCACCCATATCTGATAATCCACTAACTTTTAGTGATTGTCTCGATGTTGGCGAAATTGCGTTCACCGTCGATAATGGGCGCATGTTTATTGGACCAGATAAGACAGTTGGTAATGCAAATTTCCAAAGGTCTACATATCCATATCAGAACATAGAAATTTTGACTGAATTAAGTTCTACAAATAAAACGCTATTCAATCGTAATATTAAAAATCAAGATCGAGATAGCTTTTATGTGCCAACAATCATTAGATATCTAGCGGGTGATCCGCCACAACCATTAAGTTATTCCGAATATACCGGCGGTATTTCAGTACCAACTAAATTTTTCGGAGAAAAAATTTCCGCAACAGTAGAATATCATGCGTTTGACATAAACTCTAACCCAATACAACAGGGAATTATTAGAATTATGTGCAATAAAGATAATCAGCAAGTTTATACAGCGGATGCAATAGGATCAGGATTGGTATTTACAATCTCTGAATACGATTCTGTTCAAGGTTGCTACTCCCTATATGTTAAGAATACAGTCGGAGTAGATATTTCTGTATTTGTTAGAATTGTCTCTATTATTGGGCCTAAGATTTAATAACGCACATGAATTCTTTTTTATTATCACCACAGCAACGTCTTGTTTATTGGAAAGAATTTAGAACCAATCTTTCCAAAATGCCTGAAATTGATCAATTATCTGCCGTAGCAGAATATTGGAAATTGGTACCTTTAAAGAAAATGGCATATGATCCGGAGGCATTAGACCTTTTACCTAGTCCTTGGGAAATGATTTCAAGCGATGATTGGTGCAAAAATTCTGTTGCAGTAGGTATGGAATTTACTCTCCGACTTTCAGGCTGGAACGCTAACCGCATGACCATAAAAATGATGCGGGATTACGACATTTCAGATCAGAAACTGGTATTAGAAATTGACGAAAACCATTTAATTAACTATGATTACGGAATAGTTACAAAGATGCCAGCGACCCGCTTCGATATAATCAGTTCATGGCGATTTATTGGACGAAATTATCAACGTATCTAAACTAAATATTTGTTCTTATTAGGTGTAATATTAAATGCTATCGTCCTCAATTCATGTTGTAAAGCGTGATGGAACTCGTGTTCCATTATCATTAGAAAAAATACAAAATCAAATCATTAGAGCGTGTGATGGCATTCCAAATGTCTCACCATCAATGATTGAAATCGCTGCACAAATTCAATTCTATGATGGCATGGCGACCGAAATGATCGATCAATTGCTCTTAAAAGCAATGGTCGATTTGATTGACATCAATGAGCGACCAGATGTTGGTCATACAAATTATCAATATGCGGCAGGTCGTCAACGATTGGCTATGTTACGTAAAAAGGTATTCGAGAATTATATTCCACCACGCCTATATGATATTGTCAAGGCTAATGTGGAAATTAAAGTATATACCCCCGATCTATTAGATTGGTATACTGAACAAGAATGGGATACTTTAGATAGCTATATGGATCATGAAAAAGATGAAAGATATAGTTACGCCGCAATTGAACAATTCGTTGATAAGTATCTTGTCCGAAATCGTTCTACTGGGCAATTGTTTGAAACACCCCAAATCCGATATATGGTCGCATCGGCTACCGCGTTTCATATGGAAACTAATAATCGCCTTCAATATGTTCGCGACTATTATGAAGCGGCGGCAGATGGTTTGTTCACACTAGCTACTCCAGTTTTGGCGGGCTTAGGTACACAAACGAAGCAATTTTCGTCATGCACCCTTCTTAGAACAGATGATAATTTAGATTCGATCTTCGCTACGGGCGAAATGATGGCCAAGTATGCAGCAAAGCGGGCTGGCATTGGCTTAGAAATTGGACGGATGCGCCCATTAGGGTCTCCTATCCGCAATGGCGAGGTTTCGCACACCGGAATAGTTCCATTCTTGAAGAAGTTCTATGGTGATTTGCGGTCTTGTTCTCAGGGAGGAATTCGAAATGCAAGTGCTACGGTAACTATGCCGATATGGCATTATCAGTTTGATGATTTCATTGTTCTAAAGAACAATCAAGGGACTGAAGAAAACCGTGTCCGCCATATGGATTATAGCGTAGTACTAAGTGCATTTTTCTGGAATCGTTTCAAGAAAGATGAACACATTACGTTTTTTGATCCAAACGAAGTTCCTGATTTGTATGAAGCATTTTATTCGGACACACAATTATTCAATAAGCTATATGTTGAATATGAAGGACGAACCGACCTAAGAAAGAAAACCGAAAAAGCTAGTACCGTTTTCAAAGATTGGTTGATTAAAGAGCGCACTGATACTGGTCGTATCTATTTGGTTTATATCGATAATGTAATAGCACAAACACCGTTTGATGTTACGAAAGACCCAATTTATCAAAGCAATCTTTGCCAAGAAATTCTTCTTCCTACTCGTCCGTTTAATCGAGTTGAGGATGAAAATGGCCGAATTGCTCTTTGTACTCTTGGATCAATGAATTGGGGAGCTTTCCGTAATCCACAAGAGATGCAACATGCCGCATATCTTCTAGTTCGATGCCTTTCAAATATTCTATCGTATCAAGACTTCTTGAGTGTTCAGTCCGAAAAATCTAATGAAGAGTTTAGACCATTAGGAATTGGTATTACTAATCTTGCCTATTGGCACGCAAAGCGTTCGTTCGTCTATGGTGACGATAATGCTCTTTCTGAAGTGAAGCGTTGGCAGGAATATCAAACATTCTTCTTAACCAAGGCAAGCGTCCAATTGGCAGAAGAGCGTGGTCCTTGCTCTCGCAGCCATACTACTTGCTATGGTCAAGGCATTTTCCCTTGGGAAAAAAGAGCCAATGGCTCTAATGAATTGGTAGATTTCACACCATCATTAGATTGGGAACCATTGCGAGCAAGAATGATTGCTGCGGGTGGAACGCATAATGCGACATTGGGTGCAATCGCCCCTGTAGAATCTAGTTCGGTCGTCATCGATAGCACAAATGGTATCGAAATGCCTATGTCTCTTATCTCGACAAAAGAATCTAAGGGATCATCGCTAACGCAAGTTGTTCCAGAATATAATAAGTTAAAGAACCGTTATCAAATTATGTGGGATCAAACCGATTGCGTCGGTTATCTGAAAACTGCGGCGGTTCTTTCAGCATATATCGATCAATCTATCTCTACAAATACGTTTTATTCGCCAAGACATTTTCCAGATGGAAAGGTTCCAATTACGCTAATTATCAAAAATTTGATGTTGGCGCATAAATGGGGAATCAAGACATTTTATTATTCTCTTATGCACAAAGATGGTGCTAAAAAGAAGATGAACGAAGATAACTACAATGAGGAAGCATTGCTATCATCTCCCGTATATGACGAGGAAGATGATTCATGCGATGCATGTAAATTGTAATAATTTAGTAATTTTTAGCGGGACGAGGGATATAAAATGATAAGCCAATATGATCTAAGTAAACCAACTAACTATCTTGATCGTCAAATGTTTCTTGACCCAGCAGGTCCGGTAACTATTCAACGATTTGAAGAAGTTCGTTATCCTAGAATTCAAAAGTTTGAAGCATTGGCTCGTGGGTTCTTTTGGACACCAGAAGAAATTACACTAACTCAAGATAAAGCAGATCATAAGAAGGCTAACGAAACCGTAAGGTTTGTTTTCACTGAAAATCTATTACGCCAAACTTCGTTGGATTCTTTACAAGGTAGAGCACCAAACCAAGTTTTCACTCCAGTAGTATCAATTCCAGAATTGGAATCATTGGTATCAAATTGGTCATTTTTTGAAACTAATATTCACTCGAATTCGTATTCGCATATTATTCGTCAAATTTATAATATGCCGAAGGAACAATTTAATACTATCAATGAGAACAAGCACATCATTGAGATGGCATCCAGCATTGGTAAGTACTATAATGACTTGCATGTCTTGAATTGTAAGAAAGAGATGGGCTTTGAAGTTTCGGAATATGAGCATGTTAAGGCTATTTGGCTCGCATTGAATGCAAGCTTGGGCCTTGAGGCTATTCGTTTCTTGGTAAGCTTCTCAACTTCATTCGCAATGGTTGAAAATAAGATTTATATGGGAAATGGAAATATCATTTCTCTTATTGCACAAGATGAACTTCTCCATACTGAATGGACTACATATCTTATTAATCAAGTGGTTAAGGATGATCCTCGCTTCGCGCAAGCTAAACGGGATTGTGAAGCTGAGGTTTATAGCATGTTCCAAGATGTGATTCGTGAAGAGAAAAATTGGGCAGATTATATTTTCAGCCGTGGTGTTGTTGTTGGTCTTAATTCAGAAATATCAAAGAAATTTGTGGATTATACCGCAACCAATTGTTTGAAAGAAGTTGGAATTAAGCTATCGCATAATTCAGAAAAAACGAATCCATTGCCTTGGTATAACAAGCATATGGGTAAGGGTTCTAAGCAAACTGCCCTACAAGAGCAGGAAAGTACAAACTACCTACTCAATGCTACCACGAACGATATTAACTATAATGAACTTCCGGATTTGTGAGAACTGATATGATTGCTGAAATTTATTCAAAACCAAATTGCCCCTATTGTGATAAAGCAAAATTCTTATTGATGAAGAACGATATTGACTATAGCGAGATTAGCGCAGTAGAAAATAGAGAAGCATTAATTAAGAGAGTAACGGATGTTACTGGCTCTGCACCAAAAAGTGTTCCTCAAATTTTTATTGATGGGGAATACATAGGTGGCTTCGAACAATTAGCAGCAAAGCTTAAATAATATAAATACTTGATGCGTATTCAAGATTTATTCGAAGCCCCGCTAGCCGATTATCAGCCATTAGGAGATTTTAATTCTCCTGGTCCTTTTCGTAATCAATTAGACAAGAAATTAGTAACGCATCCTGCGGCTATTTCAAAAGTTTATAAGTTTTTTGAAAACACTGAATTTGATTTCAGAATTTTTGTCTCCAATATAAGTGGAACTGGAAAACATGCCGAATCTGGAGCAGCAAATTCTGACAAAATAAAACAAATTTTTGGTGAAGAAGCCGATAAAATCCTAGCCAACCATGAAGATGCGATTACCGTAATTTTTGTTGGTAATTCTGGTGCAGATCGTATGCCATTAACTCCTTGGATGATGGCTCACCGATTAGGCCATGCGTTTAATGCGAATCGTATGAATGGAAATGAGTATGCATGGAAATATGCGGAAGAAACTCTGTTCGAGAACGTAAACAAAATTATCAGAGAATGGTATGGAGTCAATATCAGATCAAATCGATACGATGCCAGTATGAACGAAATATATTGTGGACTATTTAATGCCATTGGAACGCAAAGAAGTAGCCATTCTGGTAAAATAAATCGTGCCTATGAATTCATGTATGAAATATTCGCGCAATATCTGCAAAGTGGAAAAATAACATTTACACTTCCTCCTGATAATATCGGTTACGGAAAACAAGCTTGGGGAAAACATGCCCAAGGACTTTATCTTAGCAAAAATTCACCAGATGAAGAAGAAAGAAACGATGACTTAGAATCTCTAGCAGATTTAATGTATTGGGCTTTTAGAGATGTTCTATCAAGCAATCTAGGTAAAATATTAATTATGTGATGTCGGAGCTTCGACTTCGACTTTTTTATACCCCATAAGGGTCCGTATAGCTTGTTTACCGGCATCGTTAAGGCTTCTGGTGCCTATGGCCGCATAAACACCATAAGGCGCTGGTGGGCATTCTGCGGCCTCCCAGAAGGTATTCCATTTAAACCATTTCTCTTGTAATTGATCATATACATAGCATTCACATGCTGCACTATCAAACCTATCTATAAACATTTGCGTAGCCCAAGAAGTTCCTCCTTCGACTATATCATTGACGATAGTTGAAACTGCATAAACCCGTTCAGCGGCTGCAACTTGATACCAATTTCTTCTTAAAAGATTTCGAACATATGAGCTTTTTGGTGGATAATGTTTTTTCAATGATATGCTTGCACGCTTGCAATGCTCATCTGCGGTATCCAGTTGTTCAGAAGTGAGGACAACTACTTCTTGATCAGGGGCATAAGTTTTATGATTAATAAAGCTCCAATGGATAACCGAGTGTCCCGCCATTCCAGCACACATTCCCCATTGCAAATCGGCACCGACCGCGCCGCCGCTAAGACATAAGTTTTTTAAAATCATAGGATTGATGCACCATTTGAATTATTTTTATAGCGAGCCTTTAATGAAAATATTGATCCAGTAGGCCCAGTCATTGGTTGAACACCGCATATTTCAGACGCAATGATTGAAGGCATCATCCTACGAATAATAGGAAGTATTACATTATGATCACGAGGTTCAAAAATATAATCTGAGAAAAACATCAAAAAAAGTGCGATATCATTCTTATTTTTAATTTTTATTTGAAGATGTTTATAAGCATACGGGAGGCTATGCTTTTTTTTCGAAAAAAATTGCGCACCAACTATCTTTAATTTTATTCGTCCAGTTTTTGAACTCTCGACCCATTTCAATAGGGTTTGATAAAAATCGTGTAATTCACCATCTTCATATCTTTTTGATGGCCTAAGATCGTATTTTACCCAACGAGACATTTAAAATCCCTACAGACAATATTTTTTTACTTGATTATATAAATCTTCTAATGTCCCATCGTTATAAATGGTTTTATCTAAAGATTGTCCAATCCACGCCCATTCTGACTTGTGAATTTTAAATTCTTCTTCCATTCTCTTAAGAGCAGAAGTTATCATATATTTTCGAGAGTTTTCATCTTCTGGAAGATTGCCCATACCATTAGCAATACGGGATACATCAAACCATTCGGAGTCATATCCGCGCTTGACTCGGATTATTTTTCCACCAAAACTTCTACAAAGATCAAGTTCATTGGGGAACCGACCATCAGATATCACAATCCTAGAATCATCTGGAAGAAGAGTTATTTTTCTCTCAATATTATAAATCCAAATATCATGATGAAAGTGATTTCTAAACAAATCAGTTCCGATATTCTGCAATGCTTTTCTTGGAGTAAAATTTGGAATATCGAGTTTATTGGACCACCATGCGTCTACGGTCTCTCGCCACACACGGCTTTCCGTAGTAGAACCACTCAATAGTTCTCTATCCCAACAAAAAATAGTAGACAATGTATCTTTTAAACTTTCAGCAAAACTGAAAGAAGTAAAATTATGATTTTCTACTAAATGATTCGCCGCAGTATCTTTTCCACTACCCGCAAATCCAACGAAAGCAACCAAGTTCATTCAATATACCTAAAATATTCAAATCATATTTTAGCAATAACATGGCTAATTATCCATATAAAAAGTTTATATCACCGCCATTTAGGACCATCAAACCATGCAGCAACCGAATATCTCATACCTTCTTCTACAGGAAGAGCCGCATGCCTAACAAAAGATGGGAAGAAGATTACAGTGCCTTGTTGGCGCAAGTCTTCGACGTTTGGGTAATGCTGGACATCAACAAACGTCAGATCGCCGCCCTTATATTGAGTAGGGTCTGACAGTTGGATAATACATGATAGTTTTCGGTGGTAATATGGATCGCCGTTCATATAAAAAATGTCGTGGTGGGTTTTATATTCACCTTTATACGCGCTATCATATTCAGCCACTTGCAAATAATCTAATTTGCTTATTTGAACATCGAACCATTTTTCATTTGCAATAATAGCAAGCTTCCACAGATCATCGAACAAATAATCAAGCTCAGAATCCCCTCGGCTTACGAATCTAATCTGAGATTTTCTGAAAGAAGTATCTAAACCAATGGCGCTATTACCTATACCAATCTCAGCATCTTTTGCTGGGCGGCTTAAAATAGTTTCTACTATCTTATCACATTGTTCTGCGGAAAAATGAGATTTGAAATAACACCATTCACCCTTCATAGGATAGCTCCATAAGTTCTTTGAACTTTATGATACGGCCTACAGAGATATTTTTCAATTAGATTATGGCATGAGACCAAATTCGCCAACAATCGGCTTCAACATATGCTTATAGCCGAAAACATATGCACAGGTATCAAGCGGAACGAGGTGAAATGCTTCTCCATCGCGCAATGGATAGGTTGGATCATGCGTGATGCCAGCATGTATACCAAAGGACTTGGCAAGAGCCACAGCCGATCTCATTTGATATTCATTAACTGAAAGAACAAGGCAGGTTCCAAACCCAGACGCTTCTGAACTCCATTGTTCAACCATATTTTTAGTTTCTTCAGAAAGACGAGCATCATAAACCATTTGATTGGCCGCATGGCTACCTTGAGCTACTGCTTTTCCACTGTTAAGACTGGCAAGATCATTTCTCATCAAAATGTACAATGCGAGAAGAGGCGTTTGTTCTACTTTAGACGCAGTTTCTTCAAACCATGCTTTTCGAACTACTTTTTTGAACTTCTTATATAAACCCATACGATCCTCCTATATTCTAAACTCAATGTTTATATAATCAATAATATATGTCAAGTGCTTTTATTTCTATAAACTCTTGGTGGAAATGCCCAATTGGTATCTTTTAATTTTTCAGTCTTCCACAAACCATTTTCAAAATATGTTACTTTGCTTATACCAGCATCTAATAGAGCATTATGGCATGCTTTGCATGGACGACTATCGCCAATATTATTACTACGTAACCATCTAGCTACATATATATGAGAATTATTCGTATAGCCTTTAGCTGCAATTATTGCGGCAATCTCGGCATGCAAATAAATGCTTTTATCGCTTCGTTCATTATCAACACTATATCGTTTTTGAATAGGATGAGTTTTTGAATGATTTATTCCTATCGAAATCAATTTACGTTTATGGAATATAGCAGCACCCATCTTATGTTGATGATGACAGCCGGATTTGCTCGCTATAATAGCAAGGTCTATTGGTTTCATTTAATTACCGCAAAAATGATCGAGCAGCTATAATGTCGGCTTCAGTTAAACCAACTTCTCCATTAATCTTAACAAAATGCTGGTCTGGGTGGAAGTCGGAATCATCATCCAAAATAACATATTTGTTGTTTTTAAAGATGGGATTATCGTTGAACCAATCAATAACTTCATTTCCACGAAAACCGCGCTTGTCTCTTCCGGTTTTCCATTTCGAACCAGATGGCAAATGAAAGTCTAGCCAATTACCGATAACTTCCAAAAGTTCGGATTTGGTGATAGATATACGCCAAGTTGAAGTTAATACAACTATAGCATCTTCTTCTTCGCAAAACTTTTTCAAGATGTTTACCAATTTTCGTTCGGCAACATATGGCAAGCGATATCCACCAGATTCGATAACGGAGTCCCAATTGTTGATGACGCCATCACAATCTAAAAATATAATTGGATGCACAACTACCCTCAAAAAATTAAGATTGCATTCTCAATTCTTTTATCATACAATTTTATTGTAATAAATATATTTTTCGTCAAGGAGGCGATCATGAAGAGAATAATCGAAGTTAGATCGGCAGAAGGCGGAGCAGATGCTCAACTTTTTGTTTCAGACCTTATTAATGCCTATATTAAACTAGCAACTCGCAAGGGTTGAAAGAACCGCGTCGTTAAAGAACGGCCAGCCGACGCGGGTCATTATGAAATCGCACTTGAGATAGTCGGTGACGATTTAAAGCCGCTCGATAACGAGATTGGTGGCCACAGAATCCAACGAATACCATATACCGAAAAACGCGGACGTGTGCATACGAGCACTGTTACCGTGGCTATTATTGACCCGAATGTAACCGTATCGGATGCTTTTTCGCAGAGAGAGGATACCGACTTTAGAATAGAATGGTTCTCTGGGTCTGGCGCAGGCGGGCAACATAGAAACCGGCATTGCAACTCATGTCGATTAATACACATTCCAACTGGAATTATGGAAACTCGACAAGGTAGAGAACGCGCATCAAATCTTAAAAGCGCAAAAGAAGCCATTATTCAAACTCTTAATAACGCTAGAAATGGTGCAGGAGCAGATATTATTTCTCAAAAAAGAAAAGACCAAGTTGGTTCTGGGATGCGCGGCGATAAGACAATTTCCATTCGTTTTCAAGATGATAGGGCGTCTCATCACGAGAATAATAAAATTATGTCGGCATCTCGTTATATGCGCGGTTTCATGGACGAAATATGGATTCAATGAGTCTAAATAATCCTAATAAAGTTTTGTAAAATATAAACAGACTGCATTATAATATTGAAAAATAAAGCATAAAATGCTAAATTAGAATATAATTTTTCTGAAAGAATACACATGAACGTTATAGAAACAGAATTAAATAAAATCCAAGAAGTAGTCTCGCAACTTCAAACTCCTGAATATGTAAACAATATTCAAGAGCTAGCCGATGCTTGTATTTTGGCTATTCAAAATTCAAAAAAGATTATGTTCGCCGGTAATGGCGGAAGTGCTGCGGACGCACAACATTGGTCTGCTGAACTTATTGCACGGTTTAATTATGATCGTCCATCAATTGCCTCAATTGCGCTTACGGTTGATACATCGGCATTAACCGCAATCGGAAATGATTATGGATATGATTATGTCTTTGCTAGACAAATAGAAGGTCTTGGACATAGTGGTGATGTTTTTGTTGGTATTTCTACTTCTGGAAACTCACCGAATATCATTCGGGCTATGGAAACAGCGAAGGCCAAAGGAATAACTACTATTGGGTTCACTGGCCAAAAAGGTGGTAAGCTAAAGGATATGTGCGATCTTTGTTTTTGCGCACCATCAAATGAAACTCCACACATTCAAGAAGCACATGCGATTGTTGGACATATGCTTTGCGGATTAATTGAAATAGCGATTTATCCAAAATGATTGATTTTACTAAACACACCATTCTCGTAGTTGGGGATGTTATGCTAGACAAGTACGTTCATGGTTCTGTCAGCAGAATATCCCCAGAAGCACCTATTCCAGTTTTGAAAATAAATAAAAATGTTTCAAAACTAGGTGGGGCAGCAAACGTTGCTAAAAACTTAGCTGACCTTGGTGCTAAGGTTATTTTATCCAGTGTCATTAATAATGACGATGCCGGTATTGAATTGATGAATTTATTAGATGAAAATGGAATTGAAAGTTCCATGATCATTGATAATTCTCGGCCAACCACGATCAAAACTAGATTTATGTCGGATGGCCATCACTTGCTTCGTATCGATGATGAAACTACTAATTCAATATCTTATACCACGGCGACCAAAATTGTAGACGATATAAAGTCAATAGTCTCCAGTGTAGATATTGTTATACTGTCTGATTATAACAAAGGGGTTTTATCAGAAGACGTAATTGAGAAAGTTATTGCTGCGGCACAAGGCAAGATAATTATAGTCGATCCAAAGAAGTCAACATTTCACCCATATAATGGTTGTACTATTTTGACTCCTAATGAAAAAGAATTGTTCTGGGCTACTGGTGTAACCGATATGACTGATGCGGCAAATAAAGCATTAGAGCAAAGTGGGGCCGATTCTATCTTGCTAACTCGTTCCGAAAAGGGAATGGCGCTATTCACCAGAGGAAAAGACCCATTTGTTATTCCAGCATTAGCAAAGTCTGTTGTGGACGTATGTGGCGCTGGCGATACCGTTATAGCTACTCTGGCTGCATGTTTGGCTGCTGGAGAAAACTTGGAAGAATCAGCGGTTACTGCTAACCAAGCGGCTGCTATTGTCGTTGGCAAAATAGGAACAGCGACTGTTTCTGCGGCAGAGTTGCGAGCAGCCAAGCATCAAGATGATAAAATCGCAGAAATAAGCGTTGCGTTGGATATTATCTCAACTTGGAAATCGCAAGGTCTAAAAGTAGGGTTTACTAATGGGTGTTATGACCTAGTTCATCCTGGCCACGTCCAAATGCTTAAGAAATGTCGGCAAAATTGTGATCGCCTAGTTGTAGGACTGAACAGTGATGATTCAGTAAAACGATTGAAAGGCGAAAATAGACCAATTCAAAATGAATTTTCTAGAGCAACTGTTCTATCTGGATTTTCATCGGTAGATTTGGTCGTTATTTTTGAAGAAGATACTCCTCTAAAATTAATAGAAACATTGCTTCCAAATGTGATGATGAAGGGTGCCGACTATCAAGTAGAAACTGTAGTTGGTGCTGATATTGTTATTGCCAATGGTGGGGAAGTAAAGCTCATTGAGTTAGAGCAAGGTCATAGTACATCTAATATCGTGAAAAAACTCAGTAACAACTAATAATTTTTTCTTAAAATATATACTTGACAAAGCCGCAGATTATTATAGTCTGCGGCTTATCGAGTTTATGGTTTGGAGAATAATTGATGAAAAAAGTTATCGGAACTTTCTTTTTTTTGATGTGGGTAGTTTCCGCAGGTTCTGCTCAAGCACAAAGTTTTGATACTAACACCGTAAAGTTCATTGAGTGTGTGAATGGAAGGAGTGGAAATACCGTTTATGGCAATACTGGTTCCGGCGTCGTTATAGGTAAGAATGTCGTTTTGACCGCACTTCACGTAGTATATAAAAGCGAATGCAAGATCGACGGGCAACCTGTAAAGATCATTTCTAGTTCAATTAGCGAAGATGTTGCAATTATTTTAGTAAATCTATTGACAAATTCAAAAATCGCTAGATACTCTTGTGATGGGTTCAAAAGTGGTAAGAAATATATTTCTTTTGGATTCGCTCAAAACGGCGCAATATATGAACCACTAATAGCAGCTAATAATACAGTTTCTACGAATCCTAATAAAAAATTTCCCTTCCAAGTGGATAATCTATCAGTCTTGAATGGTATTATTCTTCATGGAATGTCTGGCGGGCCTATTATTAATAATGATGGTATAATTATCGGAATTAATAATGGGTCTGATGGTAATAATATCGTTGGGAGTAGGTCTATTTCGGACACTCCTCTTTGTTCAATTAATCAAACTTATGGAGAATAATCATGAATAAGGTTCTTGCTATTACTACTGGAATTGTTATGGGTTTTATCCCTATGGTCGCTTCAGCGCAATCATATGAAAGCTACCGTCAAGCTGCTGATGGTTATCGCCCTGTGCAACAACCAGCACAATCATATGACGGTTATCGTCAAGCTCAACCATCGCAGGGGTCTCCTCGATGGGATTCTATCAACACACAAGTTCTTCCACCAGTTAGAAGCTTCAATCGTGCCTCGGCGGCAACATCTTCTGAAGATTTCTCGGATAATGGATATTCTTCTATGCCATCAGCGCCAGAATATCAACCAGCGCCCCAATCACGGTGTGGAACAGGGCAAGTGTTTGTTATCTCTCCCGAAAATACTACTACACATAATCAAGTAACTATGTGTCAAAATGAAGCTGGACAATGGTCAATTAAGCGCTAATATAGCGAACGTTATTAGTCTCAAGAATAGAAAGGATAAAAAATGAATAAGTTTCTATTTTCTGCCGCTATCGGGTCTATGCTTCTTCTTGGGGCATGTGCTACTTCTCCGACCAAGGTTGCGCCAGAATATGTATCTGCCAAGCAATTCATTTATGCCGAGTGCAATGAAATGTCGGAAGAAATGGCGAAGGCACAATACGAGCTACGAGTAGCTAAGGGTAAGGAAAAGATTGCTATTGCTAAGGGGCAATACGACGCAATTGTACGGGCTGGATATAGTAAGCATTGCGGCGATGCACGTTATGCTGATCGTGGACCACAGAGGGAATCTGTTCAGCCACAGATCATTGTAATTCAACCTAATGGACAAACGTATCAACCACAGCAACAGCAATATCAACCGCAATACCAACCGCAATACCAACAGTCTTCCCAACCTCGCTATGAATATAAAGAAAAGTTGGCACCGTATTACCGAGAAGACACGTCGGACGATTGGGATACAGATTACTAATAAAAAGGCGGCTATATGCCGCCTTTTTTAATATCTTTGTATCGTTAAAAATAAATTATGTACTCTAAAGATCAAAAGAGAACATAATATATTTACCAATGCATATAAAAAATTGAAAGATGTATTGCCAATTTCCAATTCAATTAGTTCTTTATAAATTTCACAAATAGTTTTATATATTTCGGTTATTATGTTCAATTGTTTAATGACATATGATTTAAATCTTTGGAATTCTATAGAAAATAGTACAAATCTAGATACTTCTTGAATTTTATTAATCATAATATTTCCCCCGTTTTACATATTTATTTGATTTTTTTTTATAATATGCCATACTAAATCATGGATAAAATTTTAAAAGAAATCATCAAAATGGGGTACACTGTATCAGTTAGGCTCGTTAATAATGATAAAACAAATCTTATTGTTAGTCCTAAACACAATGAGAAAGAAACTACGGATAGCACTGTATATATAGGGGATCAGTTTGTTTGGAAAAATATTCCCAATGACAAGCTTGCTAAAAAAATAAAGAAATTTGAAGAAGATTATGCGAATAAACTTAAAGAAAAAGTAGAAAAGCAAAAATGGCGTCCTGAAATTTCAACAAGCAGGTACGATCATTACGCTCTTTCATGGTGGTCATTGAGCGCACCGGACTTCCATACAGACAGAAAAGAATACTGCCGGTATATTAAAAACTGGGTCGGGCTATCTGTGTCTGAAATCAGCAAGGTAGATTTTGAAATTATTTCTAAATTCTTGAAAAATTTCAAAAAAACAGAAGTTTTCACAATGGCATACGATGAAGACGCATACGAAGAAGTAAAAATGTCATCATTTTTTGCAGATAAAATTAAACCATCGGACTGGTTTGAAACTGGAATCACTAGCATGGTTATATGGTTCAAAGACCTAGATATACATAATCAATTCGTATCTCTTCTAGATAGCATCGTCGAACGAACAGTGGTTATTGAAATTGGTGAAATGGCCGATCTTAAAGCTATCAAGAAAACTCTAAAGGATGATAACTATATTTTCACCAACGATAGAGGGAAATCATATATAAGCATGATCGATGATGGAACAAAACCTGTTATCGTTAAGATGTTTGCTGGATAAATATTTATATGGCATTGCATATGAATTACATAACTGGAGATAAAGAAAAAACTTTACGCATGGTCGTTAATGCTATTAAATCATTATATCCAGAAGTTACAGAAAAAAAAAATTAATAATTGCGGGTATTAAGGCAATCTATACTAAGGAAGGGTCAATTTTAAAATTTATGGCACCAGGATGGTGCGCAGTAATAGACAAATATAAAATTTTTTTGACAGGTGATCATAATATTTTTAACAACGATATTGATGTCATAAAAAAAAGAATTAAAGCTTAAACTACTTTCCAAAATATTTTCTGTAAGCAGAAATCCAATCAATAGAAATTTCTTTTTGTGCTTGTGCCAATGAAATATTACCGGAACACACCATAGCATGTAATCTATTTTCTAAAGCATCTTTGTTTCTAGCATTATATGGCTGAGTTACGTAACTTTGTGGCCAAAGATTCTTAATATCGTTTGACCCGCCTAATTCCAATGATATCAAATGATCAACTTCGTATGGACCACCTACAGTCTTATCTATTCCATATTCCTTATATACTTGATTCTTAGTTGATTCTGAGACATTACGGACCTTATTTCCTCTAAAATCTAAACCGCTAGTGTACCCCTTTTTGCAAATATTTTGGCTAATATTTGCTTGTGTTATATCAGGATTTTTTGCACCTGGCGTAAGAATAGGATTAGGAGACAACGGTGGATTATTAGGATACATTGTCTGCATCGAAACAGCATAAGGCACTGTAGATGATTTTGGAGATGATATACCAATAAGGGATACTCCAATAATAACTAATACCAAGATTAATAAATTTTTGTTCATGCATTATAATATTTAATTTATTAATATATTGCAATATATATCTGAATATACATGATAGATTTAATATCATGTTTAAGAAAAAATAATTGAAGAAATATATTTACAAACTTAATAAATAGGGCTATAAATAATTATACCAAAGTGATCCCACATAGCTCAGTTGGTAGAGCGCAAAACTGTTAATTTTGATGTCCCTCGTTCGAGCCGAGGTGTGGGAGCCATTTTCTCATAAATAATTGTATGAGAAACTTTATAACCTTAATAGAAGCATTAAACCAATACCCTCTGGCTCCAAGAGCCGAATGGTATAGTAACTGCGATTATAAAGCTCGTGGCGGAAAAATGGTTCTCATGTCTCCGGATACTTATCTATCAAAAGTTCGTCCACTAGAATTAGACGATGTTTCTATTGATAATATAGATGACTTAAAGAATCATATCAACGATGGAAGAACTCTTGACCCTTTAGCTATCTATGCCGATGGAAAAGAAGATGGGCGGCATCGCGCCTACGCAGCAAAGGAACTTGGCATATCCAAGGTTCCTGTGATTATTTTTTCAAAAGATAGATAATTATAGCAAGCTTATAAAAGCAAATAATGGAGCTATAGCAAGTAGCAACATCCCTAAATCACCGACATAATCGATAAATGTTTTTTGTGTAAATGCATCGTTATACATGGTTTATTTTTCACTCCGAAAGTTTCAGAGCTATTTATATTGTGCAGTGCAATATAATATATATACTTTATGCTGCGATGCACTTTTTTACAAAAAGTTGTCAGCTATTTTCTTACACGATTTTTTGATGATAAGGTTTTCAGTTTCTTTTAGAGAAAATGATCTTACATCTCCCTGCTGCGTAGGGTCAATATATCCGCAATAAACTTTATGGATATTTGAATTATTTATTAAATGTGTGCAACTTCTGCCGAATCTATCATCCATATGTTCAGAACATGGGCTTAATGTAGTAATAACAATGCTACCAATAGGAATACTACCATATTCTTTTTCATATGCATTCATGGCTGCGCGTTCAGCATGAACTCTTTTATTATTTTTTGTAAGATAATTTACGCGGCAAACTTTTCGATTATCGATATCTAATACACACGCAGCGACCATTCCAAATTTTTCGGGATTAGTTTTTTGACCTTGTAGAATCATTCCACATAATTCTACGAGAATACGATCTAATTTTTTATAATTCCGTATGACATAACTATCGTCCATGAATTATTTATCATCAAATAGTGATGGATTTATAATAACTCTAATTACAGTAACTATTAAAATTAAAACATATACAGGCCATAAGACGCCAAATATTAGTGCAAGTATTTTTAATTGTTTTTCAGTTAGTTTAGCTTCTGAAGATAAACGTTCATTATGCCTGATCGATCCATGCAATATATTTTTTGCAAAGAACGGCATTGGCGAAAGCCACGCGACAGTTAATAGAAAAATTACACTCATAACAAATTATGGCTTATATTTGAAGAAAATACAAATAAAAATTTATTTTTATTATCAAAACTTTATGCGTATAATTCTAATTATTTTAATTGAATAAATAAACTATGCCTATAAAGATTTTCAAATTATGACTCAATTATCGCACGTAAAACTATCAAACTTAAAAGTTGGTTTACCTAAGACAATTCCGGTAACTTGGGTATCTCCAGCAAAAGTTATTGGTAGATTTCAACAATATGAGTCAATGCGTTCAGTATTGAATGCAACTAACGCAAAAACGTATGCATTAGTAAGCGGAAACTTGCCTGCTGGTATTTCATTAATAGGTCGTTTACTTTTTGGTGCATTTTCAAATTCTCAAGAAAATGCAGTCTTTACTATTAGAGCCACCGCCGCCGATGGCACAAGCTATTCGGATAGAGAATTTGTAATTGTAGTAGGGCAGTATCCAGCACCAATATGGAAAACACCGGCTGGTCTACTAGATGACGTAAACGTGGATACTCCTATATCTATTACATTGTTGGCAGTAGATCAATATGGATTGCCTATAAGCTATACATTATATAACGGCTCTTTGCCTAGAGGGTTAACGTTAAATCCCAATACTGGAATAATAAGCGGAACTATAGATGGTTTTATCACATTGCCCCCTGACGGAAAATATGAATTTTCGGTTACGGCCACAAATGGATATGTAGGCTCTATACAAACATTCGATCTTTACGTAGAAGGTCTAAATTCCAAAAACATATGGATTACACCCGCAGGGTCTATTGGTAGTGGATATGGGCTTGGGCAATTTGATTCGGCTGTTTTGGCTCAAGACCCCGATAATGCACCAGTAACATATGTGAGATTGGCAGGTAATATACCAGATTTTATAGTTATAAATGAAAATACAGGTATAATAATTGGAGAATTAGCAGAAGTACCAGATTCTACTACGTTTAGATTTCTAATGGGTGCAAGAACTTCTTCTTATGTTTCTAGAAGAATGTTTGAAATCACAGTAAAGTTTGACCGGCCTCCAGTAATCGACCAGCAAAACCAAAATGATCAAAATGAGCCACCATTAGAAGCAGGGGCTATTGAAAGAAATCCATATTATAGCAATGTTGGTATTATTAATAATCCAGATTTACCATTAACGATAACTGCGGAAAATCTACCAAGTTTCGCCACATCATTTGATGCCAATACAGGAAACGTTTATTTTGATAATTTACCAGTTATTACCAATCCACTTATAAACAAAGACCCATATACGTATAAAATTATTGCAAGCGATGGCATTAAATCTGGAGAAATAAACGTAAATTTCAAAATTTTTCGTGATCTTTCTCCAGAGTTTCAATCTGATAATAATCTTCTCAGTGCATATGGATCAGATGGCGCAAACGTAGTTTATAAAGAAACTATATCACCATTAGCGGTCGATCCCTATGGACGAGCCGTAACTTATACCTTAATATCAAATAGTTATATGCACGGTCTAAGTTTTAATTCTACTACCGGAAAAATTAATGGAATATTGCCTGATGCTCGGTTAGGAGATATATACATTAATGCTACGGTACAAGCAACTTCGCAAGCTAAGCCACCCTTATCTGTTAAGGTTGGAGCAAATCCAGCAGTTAGAGATTTTACATTAACTATATTAAAGAATGTTCCTCCAGTATTTGAAACACCTTCTGGAAATATCGGCACCGTAGTAGAAAATTTAGAATTTAAATCTAAAATATTAACCAACAACTATATAGTTGCTCGTGACCCAAATGATGATAAAATAAAAAACCCGAATGATAAAAGAAAAATTACTTATCGTTTATTATCTTCTGATGTAAATGGTAGTCCTGCCCCTGGAATAAAATTAGATACCGATGGAAAATTAACTGGCTTTAGCCAAAGCATTTCTGATCCATTTTCACATACATATAATTTTGTAGTAGAGGCATCGTATGACGGGTTTATGCCGGTTTCTAGGGCTTTTTCCATAACAGTTGAAAAAGACCTTCCGCCAGTTTGGGATACTGGCGCAGGACTTACTGCAAATATTTCTGTAATGGTTGGAGTAAAAATACCCACGATATCAGTAGTAGGCCACGATCCAAATGGCGCAGCAGGGAACCCTATACAATATTATAGTGGAGTAAATAATTTACCAGAGGGAGTTAAATTTTCCGAAAATAATATTGAAGGAATTTTTCCGCCAATACAAGTAGTATCAGCCCCAGTATATTATACATTTAATCAAAATAATAGTAGCCCTAATATTGAAAAAAAATCTCCGTATTCTGGAATAGTAGGCAATGCAACTGTAATGAGTAATGCAGGAACCTTATCTTCCGCAAATCTTTATAAATTATTGGTCATAGAATATAAAGATGCACAGCAAGTTGATAAGACAGAAATAGTTTCAAATATAAATTCTAATTCACAAAAAGAAGAAGGATATTGGCTACCAATAGTACAAGGATTTCAATCTGTAGGCGTTGGAAGCATTTTAGGATATATAACAAAATATTCAGTAACTTATATTAGAAAAAATGGTACATTAATTAAAGTTGGTGATAAATTAGCAGAGATTTCTTATATAAACCAAGGCATCGTTTTTACCCTATACAGCACAGTAGAGGGAATTTGGACTTCTCAAACTGGATTAAATTACCCAATAAGGGCAAATGAACCTATTGGATATGTAACTCCCACGGATTGGGATTCAGGCCCGAAATATAAAGATTATGATTTCACGGTTACATTAACTGATGGAATTAATCCGGTAGATAGAACTTTTACCGTTAGATCGAATACCAACTTAGCACCAATATGGGTTTCTACACCAGGAGTTGTTATTGATTTACCATCATATGATATAAATCAGGCAAATGCGACAACTACACTAGATCATCCATTGACGGCTATTGACCCAGAAGGCAAAGATATATCTTATTTTATTAGGATGGTAGGACAAGATATTATTGCTGCGGAAAATAGAGATCAGGTTTATATAAGCCTCGCTAATGGTAGAATCGTAGGATATCTTAAACCAGTAGCTCGTGATGAATATTACGATTTTACAGTAAATGCGTGGGATAATACATTTAGTACCGCATATTATAGATATTATATAACTAGCCAAAGTTTTAGAATTTGGAATAGATTTGACCAAGACCCTGTATGGGTATCATCTTCAAGTATTAATTATAATGAGGGGAGAACGGTTGATCTTAAATTATATGCAACAAATTCAGGGGATTGGGCATATTGCATACATTCATTCGAATCCGGAACTCTTCCTCCAGGATTAAGTATCTCTGACGGCCAAATTACAGGAAAAATAGACTTTCTTCCTGATGGAGTGGAAAAGCGTGAATATATTTTCACGTTAAAAGCACACAATAGCAGTTATAACAAAAGAACAGTAGATAGAACTTTTACATTCACCGTACATAAAGATGTTGCACCGACATGGATTACTCCGGAAAGTCCCGCTATTGGTATATCGCATTTAGCGCAAGTTCCTTTTAGAGGACAATATATAGTAGCACAAAATAATAGTGGTCCATATGGAGAAGGATTAGTATATACACTAACCAGTCGTGGGACATTACCGTCTACTATCACTAACGCAATATCTACTAATAATGGGCTAGAGTTAATTGGTAGGCTACCATTTACACAACAAGCACAAACATTTGATTTCACTGTAAGTGTATATGATGGCTCAAAGACCACCGTTGGAAACTTCGTATTAGAAACCAAGGCCAATCAAAGACCGATATGGTCTACATCTAATAGTAACATATCATCGTTTGCACACATCTATGCGAATACCACCGCAATTAATAACGACATATTATTGGTTGGAGCCGATCCAGAAGGGAATGCGGTAACTTATAGCCTATCTACTAGCAGCAGTTTACCAGGATCATTAGTATTGAATAGTAATGGGTCTATAACTGGGTTGACTCCATCGGTTAATCCACCAGTGAGCTTGGAACAATATACCTTTGATGCAATTGTAGACGATGGCACACTATCTACTACTGATTCATTCACTTTAGACATTCGTAGAAATATTGAACCAGAATGGGTTACTAATGCTGGAGCTATCCTAACAATTGCAGCAGGAATTACTCCAAATAATAGAATCGTTGCTACTGATTTTTATAATGATTCGCTAACATATTCAAAAACTAATGGAGATTTACCTGCTGGAATAATACTTTTGGACAATGGATATTTTTCGGGAACTGCGCCAGTATTAGATAATTCTACAACATATTATTTTGAAGCTACAGTAACTGATGGTTTATATAATGAAAAACGAAACTTTGATATCGAAGTTAGAGGATATGTTCCTCCGGTATTAGTACCAAATAATATTAGCTATAATGTATCTGCGGCAGCTAATGGAGTAATGTTGGCATCCGTATCTCAAAAAATGGATTTCTCTGCCACTCTTTATGGATATAACCCAGTTCGATTGTCCCTATATGGTGCAGGAAAATCGGATATAAACTACGAAATCATTAAAAAAAATACAGCAACAACTTTTCAAGCAATAGGACAACCAACAATAGATTTTGTCCACAATGTTGCATATGACTTTGATTCTGGTGTAATTTCCGGAACATTGCCTGTAGTTGATAATACAAATACTACGTATGCATTTAATTTTACAGCAAGCGATGGAATATCACAAACAACTGAAACATATTTCGTAGAACTCCTGTACGAAAGACCCATTCTTGTTCCACCATCTGGAACAATATTTCGTTCCAAAATTGATTTTAATCAAAAAATATATGGATATTCCCCCAGATTATACGCAAACGCAAATGTAGGCGATTCTCAAGTAAATTATGGTATATCTAGCACGGTGATTAATAAATTATTAACCGACCCAAGCGATTTAGCGAATAATGCTCTATATAGTTCATTATCATATGATCCGATAACCGGCAATGCTACTTCAACTATTCCAGTAATAAACAGTTCTAATCAGTATGCTTTTACATTTACTGCTGGAGATGGTATTGGAGAAACGACTGGAACTTATTATATAGACTTGCTATATCAACCACCAATAATTGTACCAAAC
>Ga0209191_1000344_pt1 | contig 36902 bp, 39 predicted proteins | sample S_130626_EF_Meta_FD_187320 | JGI IMG/M metagenome (GOLD analysis project Ga0209191, IMG submission 187320) | Freshwater microbial communities from Lake Simoncouche, Canada to study carbon cycling - S_130626_EF_MetaG (SPAdes) (version 2) | ecosystem: Environmental > Aquatic > Freshwater > Lake ...
GGCATGGATCTCATCGCTAATGACTAGAACACTGTGCTTCTTTGCCAATGCAACAATTCTGAGTAAATCTTGCTTGGTATAGATAAAGCCAAGTGGGTTATGAGGACTACACAACAAGTGCACCTTAATTCCAGATGCATAGGCTTTTTCAATTGATTCCCAATTAATTACCCAAGGATTTGTTGCCTCATCTCCGGTGCGTTCAAAGGGAGCATCGACAAGAGTCAGTTTAGTTTCATTAATCCAGGTATAGAAGTTGTGATAAACCGGCGAGCTAATAAGAATTGAGTCACCGGGTTGTGTAAACACACGCAAAATTTCTACAACAGCTACACCTACATCAGTAGCAACGTGAACTTGTTTTTCATCAACAGTCCAGTTCCATCGCTCTGCAGCAAATTTCTTGAAACCTAATCCAAGTTCTGGAATTGGACCAAGGTAGCCAAGATCTGAGTGTGCAACCATCTCGGCAAGGACCGCTCTGATTGGTTCTGCTACGGGAAAATCCATTTCGGCAACTGGTAAAGGCAATACATCCTGAGGGAATCCGCGCCACTTTTCACTGCGGTGAGTGTGTAGCTCTGCAAGATTGTGCGCCGAAAACTGATGATCGCTCATGCCTGCAAGGCTACCTCAGAACGCTTGTTCTTCGGGAGTTAATCGTCGGGTTGAATTTCGCACAACAAGTGTTGTTGGAAGCACCAAAGACGGTGGATCGATAGCAGGCTTGCGAAGTCTTTCCATAATTGACCACGCTGCCATCTCGCCCATGAGCGTGACGGGTTGTTCGATCGTTGTGAGTTCAGAAAATTCTGCCATTTCGTGGCCATCAAAACCGATGATTGAAATGTCATCTGGCGCTTTTAATCCATGGCGTCGCAAAGCCTGCATTGCGCCAATAGCCATTTCATCTGACTCACAAAAGATTGCAGTTGGTCTGTTTGGACGAGCCAATAAATCATCCATCGCACGTGATGCGGTATGCATGGTGAAGTCACCATGTACTTCACGTGAAGGTAGCCATTCCAAGCCACTTTCAGCTAAGGCTTGCATGAACCCTTTACGGCGATCTTGCGGAACACTGAAATTAAATGGATCATCAGGTCGACCTGACATCAAGCCAATCTTCTTGTGACCTTGGTTTACAAGGTGTTGAGTAGCAGTTTTTGCCGCTGCAACATCATCGATTTTAATTGAAGCACAGTTTGCGTGATCCATTCCAACGAGTGCGATTGGCACACCGAGGCTAAGAATCGAATCAAACTCTTCTTCTGTCGGCGGCAAAGAAATAACAATCAGCGCATCAACTCGACCCTTTAGTAACTGGTGCTGGAAAAGGCGCTCGCGGCCCTTCATCTGCGAAAAGTTATAGAGCAGTAAATCTAAGCCAGCCTCGCGTAGTGCTTGCTCAGCACCACTAATGACTTGGGAGAAATACCAGCGCGAAATGTAGGGGGCGACCACACCAACAGCATTTGTCCGCCCACCAACTACGTTTTGGCGCTCTGACGCTAATGGGTAGTTCAGCTTTTCAGCTGCAGCAATAATCTTCTCGCGGGTTTGCTGATTCACATGGTGAAGACCGCGCAGAGCGCGTGAGACTGTTGCAGTTGATACTCCTGCTTCTTCTGCAACTTCTTTAATTCCGGCCATGTGATCCCCTCCTTCAGCAAGTAAATACTGCAAAAATTTCTGCAACAACTGCAAAAGTATGACAAGAAACCTGCAATAAGCAATTTTGTGCGTGAAATAGGGGTACATTGGTCAGCATGAGCAACCAAATTGAAACCCAGATCGATGTAACCCTGACCGAGCGCAATCGTGTGACAGCACTATTTCGCATCATCCTTGTCGTTCCGATGGCGATCTTTGTGGCTTCCTTTGCGCCTTCCTGGTCGACCAATACCGAAAGCTGGACTGTTGGGTTTTTGATCCTGCCAGTCGCCCTAGCTTTAGTTTTCCGCCAGATCTACCCAAGCTATTTGTTGAGCTTTAATGAAGCTCTCCTGTCACTACAGACCCGTGTTGATGCCTACGTCCTACTGCTTACAGATGAATATCCATCAATTGAAGAAAACGATGTCGTTAGTGTGACTTTTCCAGAAGTAGATGCCAAGGCGCTAAACCGTTGGTTGCCACTTATCAAGTGGTTCCTTGCCATTCCTTTGTATCTGGTCGGTATTGCTTACATTATCTACGGTGCATTTTTAACTCTATTTGCTTGGTTCAGCATTTTGTTTACTGGCAATTTCCCAGAGTTCTGCGCTGAAGGCATTGTGGGAGTTATTGCCTACTGGAACCGAGTTGTTGGTTATGCACTAGTACTCGTGACAGATGAGTACCCAACTTTTTCTCTGTAATTAGGCTGGGTAAGCAATTCCTGTACTTGAATGACAGTCATATCCGTTGGGATTTTTCTGTAAGTACTTTTGGTGATATTCCTCTGCTGCAAAATACTCAACACCATCTGCGCTGAGTATCTCTGTGCAGATTTGATCCAAACCAGCAGGTGTTAAGACGCTTTGATAAGCAGTGCGTGATGCGAGCGCGGTTTCTAGCTGTTGCGGACTGGTTGTGAAAATAGCGCTTCGATACTGTGTTCCAATATCTCCGCCCTGTCGATTTAATGAGGTTGGATCATGCATCGTCCAAAACTCTTCTAGTAAGCGTTGGTAAGACACAACTGATTCATCAAATACAACCTTGACCATTTCAGCATGGCCGGTAACACCTGTGCATACCTGTTCATATGATGGATTAGGACGAGTTCCACCCATATATCCAACGCTTGTTTCAAGGACTCCATCCATCTGCCAGAAACGTCGTTCTGCTCCCCAGAAACATCCTGTTGCAAAGTAAGCCGTTGATCTCATGCGTGAATTCTTGCAGTATGCAGACATATTCGCACCCGCTGATAACCTTGCGCTTAAACCCACGAGCCCCCGTAGCTCAGGGGATAGAGCACTGCCCTCCGGAGGCAGGTGCACAGGTTCGATTCCTGTCGGGGGCACACTTGAGGTACATCACTCATATTTTCAAAAACTCTTTGCTTACATCCTTGTATAACAAGGCTTGAGCATGGACAATTAAGACCTTGCACGCACAACTGTGTGTATTAACACCACTTAACTCTTGAAAAAGTTGTACTTCCCTAAGGAGACAAGCAATGGATTGGCGACATCAATCAGCCTGCCGCGATGAGGATCCGGAGCTTTTCTTCCCTGTTGGAAATACGGGTCCAGCTCTTACTCAAATCGAAGAGGCAAAAAAGGTTTGTAATCGTTGCATCGTGAAAGAGCCTTGCTTGGCTTGGGCTCTTGAGAGCGGTCAAGATGCTGGTGTGTGGGGCGGTTTATCTGAAGATGAACGTCGCGCACTTAAGCGCCGTGCAGCACGTAACCGTGCTCGTCTAATGGAGCAGCAAAACCATATTTAAATCGGGAAGCGCAGTTTTGCTTGCGTTCCTTGCTGTGTAGATTCCAATTTCAGTTCACCCTTTAATTCATTTTCAATAAGCGTGCGCACAATTTGTAGACCTAGATTTGAAGACGTTGAAAGATCAAACCCCTCTGGCAAGCCCACTCCATCATCTGAAATGGTGATGAGTCCTTCATTGCTATAGCGCTGGAGTTCGATTGCTAAACGAGTTCCAGATTCATGTAACCCATGCTCCAAGGCGTTATGCATTAATTCTGTTACAACTAATGACAAGGGTGTGGCAATTCTTGACTCAAGGGATCCAAGTTTGCCCTTGCGTTCAATGCTCAACTGTCCCATGCGAGGACTTAGCTCTAATGCATGCGTTACTAGTGAGGTCAGAACCTCATCAAAGGCAACTGTGTTTTCAGTGCTATTTGAAAGTGTTTCGTGGACAAGAGCAATCGAGGCAATGCGTCGAACAGCTTCATCTAAAGCCGCAGCTGCGGCTGAGTCATCAATACGGCGGGACTGTAGTCGAAGGAGGGCAGAGACGGTCTGCAGATTGTTTTTCACACGGTGGTGAATTTCCCGAATGGTGGCATCTTTTGTTACTAGTTCGCGATCTCGCCGACGAAGTTCCGTAACATTTTGCAACAGAACAATTGAACCAATTCGATCTGCACCTTGAATCATCGGTAAGACTAAAAGATCAATTGTTGCGCCTTGGTTATCAATTTCTACGCGGCGCAATGTCTTTCCATTTAAACGAGTACGAACACCTTCCTCGTGTGCATTTGGAGAAGCGGTAACAACTTGTTCTGCCACTTCACCAAGATTGCGGCCTTCCAATTCACCGTTCCAACCCATGCGAGAAAACGCTGACTTCGCGTTAGGGCTAGCAAATGAAATAGCACCATTAACATCAAGTCGAATCAAGCCATCTCCCACGCGAGGAACAGGTTCAAATAAAGAGCCTGCAGATTGATAAGGGAAATTTCCTTCTGCAACCATTTGATACAAGTGGTTAGCGATTTCTCGATAATTCAACTCTAGTTTTCCAGGAGAACGCATGTGTTCAGCATTGCGGTGACGAGAAATCACGGCAATAACCTGACCTTGAAAGAAAACAGGAATAGTCTCTTCCTTTATCAAAATCTCTCCAACACGTTCCGGTTCGGTATTTCGGATGATGTCACCAGTTGAAAGTGCTTCATCAATGTTTGGGCGTGCACCCCACAGCACCTCATCACCAATTACATCATTGCTAAAAACAGTTGATGATGTTGTTGGACGAATATGAGCAACTGCGATGTGTCCAGTTGGCCATAGTTTGATGTCTTTACGGATTGGAACCCATAAAATTAAATCTGCAAAAGAAAGATCAGATAAAAGCTGCCAGTCTGCTACAAGTTCTCGTAAGCGATGGGATTGATCAATGGTTACTGTAGTTCGCCCACCAAGCAAATTATCTAACTGAAACATTCTTACTTCCACTCCGCCAGGTGCAGTTCAATTTCCTGGGTAGCAAACCAGATCAATTCGTCATCGCCTTGAAAAGCAAGCAATGCACACTGAACTTGATCCCACTGTAATGTAGAAACAAGAGTTATAGATTGGGCGTAGTGCTCACCAATCTGTTCCTTTTCAACTTCAAGTGCTATAACAATTCCTGGTGCTTTTTCAGAGAGGCGAAGCTCTAGGGCTTCTTCACCTGCAGCAACTGAAAGTAAATACTCAAGCTCTTCTTCATCGCAATCTGGGTTTTCAACTTCAAAATGAATAGTTGGTGCATAAAGTTCATCGACCTCAAGGCTTTTGCTCAGTACAAAGCTCTCGAGATCCTTATGACTAATTGGTAGATATGCACGCATTAGCTGGTTAAGCAGCTCCGCCATGACAACGCTTGTACTTCTTGCCTGAGCCACATGGGCAAGGAGCGTTTCTAGAAACATCACCAGTTGTGCGGACACCAGACTCATCTGCTGCTGTGTACTGCAATCCAGTAGCTGGAAGCTGCTTTGCCTCAAGTCCTGGTGCAACCACCTGATTACTTGAGCTTTCGACTGTAACTTCGATGTTAAACAAGAATCCAGCAATCTCTTCTTTGATTGCATCCATCATCGCAGCGAATAAATCAAAGCCCTCTTTTTGATACTCAACAAGAGGATCGCGCTGTGCCATTGCACGCAGACCAATACCTTCTTGTAGGTAATCCATCTCGTATAGGTGCTCGCGCCACTTACGATCAAGAACAGAAAGTAAAACCTTGCGCTCGAGTTCACGCATGACATCTTCGCCAAGTGCCTCTTCACGCTTTGCGTATGCTGCCTTGCAATCGTCAACAACACGAGCTGCTAAATACTCTGCATCTAACCCTGCGCGAGAACCAACCTCTGCATCTAGCTGTTCGATAGTAAATGAGATTGGGTAAATCGTCTTTAGCGCCGTGAAGAGAGTTTCTAAATCCCAATCTTCTGCATATCCATTAGCAGTTGCTGCCTGCACATATGCGGTCAACGTGTCGGAAACAAATCCCGCAACCTGATCCTTAATGTCAGCACCTTCTAGAACCATGCGGCGTTCCCCGTAAACAACGGTGCGCTGGCGGTTCATAACGTCGTCATACTTCAAAACATTCTTACGCATCTCAAAGTTTTGAGCTTCAACCTGTGTTTGTGCAGAACGAATTGCGTTTGAAACCATCTTTGACTCGATAGGTGCGTCCTCAGGAAGTCCTGCTGCAGTTAAGAAGCGCTCGACCATTCCTGAATTAAAACGACGCATCAAATCATCTTGAAGTGAGAGATAGAAACGAGATTCTCCTGGGTCACCTTGGCGACCTGAACGACCACGCAACTGGTTATCAATACGGCGTGATTCATGGCGCTCTGTTCCTAGAACATACAAACCACCAAGTGCAATTACCTCTTCATGACCCTTTTCAACTGCCGCCTTCTGACGGGCAATTTCTGCTGGCCATTCTTTTTCATACTCTTCAGCATTATCTACTGGAGAAATTCCACGACGTTGTAATTCAAAGTCCGCCATAAACTCAGGGTTACCACCAAGCATGATGTCAGTACCGCGTCCAGCCATGTTGGTAGCAACTGTTACTGCGCCTCTCACACCAGCTCGTGCAATGATCGCTGCTTCACGTTCGTGATGCTTAGCGTTAAGCACTTCGTGAGGAACACCAGATTTACGCAAAAACGCTGAAAGCTCTTCAGATTTTTCAACGCTGACGGTACCAACCAAAACTGGCTGACCCTTGCGATGGCGTTCAACGATATCTGCAGTTACTGCAGCAAACTTTCCAACCTCTGTCTTGTATACCAAGTCAGCCGAATCAATACGCTGCATTTCGCGGTTAGTAGGAATTGGAACAACGCCGAGTTTATAAATCTGGTGGAATTCAGATGCCTCTGTTGAAGCCGTACCTGTCATACCTGAAATCTTTGAATACAAACGGAAGTAGTTCTGCAATGTAATCGTGGCAAGAGTCTGGTTTTCATCCTTAATTTCAATGCGTTCTTTAGCTTCAAGTGCCTGATGTAGACCTTCGCTGTAGCGGCGACCAGCCAACATGCGGCCAGTGTGCTCATCGACAATTAAGAGTTCGCCATTCATTACAACATAATCTTTATCGCGCTTAAATAGCTCCTTCGCGCGAATAGCGTTGTTTAGGTAGCCAATCATTGGCGTATTTGCTGATTCGTAAAGATTGCCGATTTGCAGCATTTCTTCAACTTTTGTTACGCCTTCTTCAATAATTCCACAAGTCTTTTTCTTTTCATCTACTTCATAGTGAACATCGCGCTGCAATTTATTCACAAGATTTGCAAACTCCACGTACCACTTTGTTGCTTTGTCAGCGGGTCCACTGATGATCAAAGGTGTTCGTGCCTCATCAATCAAAATTGAGTCAACTTCATCGACTACTGCAAAGAAGTGTTCGCGCTGTACGCACTCTTCAAGCGACCACGCCATGTTGTCGCGAAGGTAATCAAAACCAAATTCATTATTTGTTCCGTATGTAATGTCGGCTAGGTATGCCTGACGACGCTCTGCTGGGGTCATGTTTGCAAGAATTACATCGACCTTTAAACCAAGAAAGCGGTGAACGCGACCCATCCACTCGCTATCGCGTTCTGCTAAATAATCATTTGTAGTTACAACGTGCACGCCGCGACCTGCAAGAGCGTTCAGGTATGAAGGCAGAGTTGAAACCAAAGTCTTACCTTCACCAGTACGCATTTCTGCAATGTTGCCCTTGTGAAGTGCTGCTCCACCCATGATCTGAACGTCATAGTGACGCTGGCCAAGTGTGCGCTTGGCCGCTTCACGAACAACTGCAAATGCTTCTGGCAGTAAATCATCGAGTGATTCACCTTTTGCATAACGGTCTTGGAAAATTCCTGTTTGGCTGCGAAGGTCAGAATCAGACATCGCGACAAAGCGAGCCTCTTGAGCATTAACTAAGGCAACGACCTTGGTCAGATCGCGAAGGATTCGTCCTTCGCCTGCACGCAAAATCTTGTCTACAAATGCTGGCATTAATTCTTACCTCTCATCGCGGCTCCCCTAGGGCGCCTTTTCACCCCCTTATCGTAGAGGTTGAGCAACACAGGCGGTAACCGCACAAACTGAGCCAAAGGCATGAAAACCCTGCGAATTCAGGGCCCTGGACGCTTCTTGCAGGGTCGCACCCGTTGTAACCACATCATCAATCACAATTGCATCACCTCGAAGAATTGAACCTGGCTTTAAAGAAAAGGCCCCCTGCATATTAGCTATTCGCTGTCCTCGATTGAGTCCGCTTTGATCAGAAACTCGACGAGATACCTGAAGGCAATCATTTACAGCGATACCAGTCTGTTTAGAAATTCTCATTGTTAAATCGACTATAAAGCTACGACCACGGCCTCGCTGAGATTGTTTATTTGATGGAACTGGAACGAGTGTGAAATAACCTTTGTCTAATCGAGCCTTATCTAGAACATGAATAATTGCATCTATTAGTAAATCATCTGCTCCAAGCAAACCATTTTCCTTTGCAGCAAGAACAATCTTTGATGCAGTTGGTGTGTAAATTAAAGCTGAGTGAACACTAAGTGCGTTCAAATTGGTCTTGTAATAGTGCGGTATCCATTCACGACGACATGTTGTACAGATACTTACGCCCAATGCGTTACACCCATAACATCTAGTTGGGAAGACCAACTGTGAGAGTTCGGAAAGAATGCGCATGAGCACATAGTGCCTACTAAAGCGTTATTTATTTACAACAGCAGAAGTTATGTGGAAACTAAGCTGTGTAGTCTTCCGGTTGTAGCGCGATCAGACGACTATCAATTGACTCCCAAGTTTTACGGGGCAAAGTAACTACAAAGTGAGCACCTCGCCCAGGACGCCCCCACGCTTCAAGCTCACCGTTGTGTAGTCGTGCATCTTCCAGGGCGATAGAAAGTCCTAACCCTGTGCCACCACGTGTTCGTGCTCGAGAAGGATCTGCGCGCCAGAAGCGATCAAAAACTCGAGTTAGCGAGTTCTCATCGAGACCAATTCCGTAATCTCGAACACCAATTGCGACATCACGATCACTTGCTTTTATCTGCACATCAATCTGCACTTCTTCCGAGTGATCGATGGCATTGGCCAAAAGATTGCGTAAAATGCGCTCTACGCGGCGAATATCAGCCTTAATCATGATCTCTGGCTCTGCAGACTTAACATAAATCTCGGTCTTTCTTTCTTTTGCAACAAGTGCCAGGTCATCTGCGCAACGATTAACCAACTGCACAATGTCAAAATCCACCGCTTCAAGTACCGCAACTTCAGCATCAAAACGTGAGACTTCAAGCAAATCTTCGAGTAGTCGCTCAAAGCGATCTAGTTGCGCGACTAATAACTCAGTGCTGCGTGCAACTGTTGGGTCGAAACTATCCCTGGAAGCTGCAATGACCTCTGATGCCATACGCAGGGTTGTGAGTGGTGTGCGCAATTCATGAGAAACATCGGACACAAAACGCTGCTGTACGCGAGACAAGTTCTCTAATCTGGCAATTTGTTGCTCGAGAGATTCCGCCATCTCATTAAAGGCGTGGCCCAGGGTGGAAATTTCATCCTGCGAATACACCTTCATTCGCTGTCTAAAATCTCCCGAAGTAAACTCAGTTGCGATTCGAGCTGCTTCGCGCACAGGTTTAACTACTTGTCTTACTACAACCCATGTAATCAATGTAATTAAAATAATTAAGATGAGACCGGCAATGAGCAAGTAGGTGTTAATTAAGTTAAATGTTTTTTCTTCGTTTGCAAGTGAAAATACAATATACATCTCATATTGACCAGCATTTGGAATCTGTACCTTTTGACCAATAGCTAATCCTGGAGCACTTGTACCCTGCAAATATCGCATAGTGACGTACTGCCACGTGATGTCACTAGATTCACGGACTCGCTCACTTAAGGATTTCGGAATTGTTGCTGGATCTAGCAAGTTTGAGGCAATCTCATAATTGATTGCTCTTGTATTACCCGGGCTACGAGCAAATACTACTTCACGTGTATTTTCATTTGAAGTAATTGTTGTTGCAGAGCTAATAACATCGTCAACAACCTTTTGAACGACTGAATCCTTTTCTCCTTGAGCAAGTAAGAAACGGTAATCAGCGGTAAAGATGGTCGAGCGTGCCTCAACTATTGCAGAGTTCAGATTTACTTCTCTAATTCCACTCGAAAGACGTGAATTTAGGGCTGAGCCAGTAATCCAGACAACACCAAGTGAAAGGATTACCGTTGAAATAATTACCTTGAAAGCAAGGGAGTTACGTACTTTCCAGAAAAAACGGTTCATGGTTAGGAACCGCCCATGACTCCTGCTTTGTAGCCAACACCGCGAATTGTGATGACGATTTCAGGGTGTTCGGCATCGTGTTCAATCTTGGAACGTAAACGTTGAACGTGAACATTTACTAAACGGGTATCTGTTGAATGGCGATAGCCCCATACCTCACTGAGTAAAGCGTCGCGAGTAAATACGCGGCCTGGTTCTTTTGCTAATGCAACCAGTAAATCAAATTCAAGACGAGTTAAAGCTATTTGCTTGCCAGCACGCAAAACCTGGTGAGCCTGAACATCAATTGCTAAATCACCAATTGTTAAGAGGCCTGAAATATCTGAATTAGTACGACGCAAACGAGTCTTAATACGCGCGATTAACTCAGATGGGTGGCGAAATGGTTTAACCATGTAATCATCGGCACCAGCTTCTAGTCCTTTAACAACATCTTGCGTATCACCTTTAGCTGAAAGCATGACGATTGGAACCATAGATTCTGCACGGATTAACTTGCATACTTCGATTCCATCAAGGCCCGGCAACATAACATCCAACAGAACTAAATCTGGTGGATTGTTACGAAAAACATCCATGACCTCATCGCCACGACTTACTAGATCCACGTCGATGCCGGCACCTGTTAAAACGATGCCAAGCATCTCCGCAAGATCCTGGTCGTCATCGACGACCATAACTAAAGTCATTAGCTACCGTGCTCCCAAGAGTTCAGGTACATATCTTGTGCAGGAGTTAGAACGTCAATGCGACCACCCATGCTAATTAACTTAAGTGCTGCAACTTCCTTGTCGATGTATGTAGGAACTTCATGAACACCAGGCTTTAGGTTCTTTGCTTCCTTAACAAGGTACTCAGCTGTTAGTGCCTGATCTGAGAATGACATATCCATTACTGATGCAGGGTGTCCTTCTGCCGCACCTAGGTTTACAAGGCGACCTTCTGCAAGAAGTAGCAAGCGACGTCCATCTGCCAATACATATTCATCAGTCTGGTGGCGCATCTTTGCGTTCTTCTTCTTTGAATTCTGTTCTAGCCATGCAACATCGATTTCGATGTCGAAGTGGCCTGAGTTAGCCATGATTGCGCCATCCTTCATTACTGCAAAGTGCTCGTCGCGCAATACATCGCGGTTACCAGTAACAGTAATAAACACATCACCAAGCTTTGCTGCATCTAGCATCGGCATTACGCGGAAGCCTTGCATCATTGCATCTAGTGCCTTTGTTGGATCAATTTCAGTCACGATTACATCAGCGCCCATACCCTTTGCGCGTTCTGCAACACCCTTGCCGCAATATCCAAATCCAGCTACAACTACCACGCGACCTGCAAGCAAGAAGTTAGTTGCGCGGAATACAGCATCAAGAGTTGATTGACCTGTTCCGTAACGGTTATCAAACATGTGCTTTGTATCGGTGTCGTTGACTGCGATCATTGGGAACTGAAGAGCACCATCTTTTGCCATTTGGTTAAGGCGGATTACACCTGTTGTTGTTTCTTCGCAACCACCAGAGATACCTGGAATTAATTCCTTACGTGTTGTGTGAAGAGTATTTACTAGGTCGCAACCATCATCAAACACTTGGTGAGGTGCGATATCAAGTGCCGCGTTAATGTGCTTGTAGTAACCATCACGGTCAACTGCGTTACGAGCAAATACTGAAATTCCGTATTCGTGTACTAATGCTGCTGCTGTGTCATCCTGAGTCGACAATGGGTTCGATGCACAAAGAGCAATCTCTGCTCCGCCAGCCTTTAGCACGCGCATCAAGTTAGCTGTCTCAGTTGTTACGTGCATACATGCAGAAATACGCACACCTGCAAATGGTTGTGACTTTTCGAAGCGCTCACGAATCTGCGCTAGGACAGGCATGTTTCGCTCTGCCCATTCAATTTTCTTTCGACCTTCTGCAGCAAGTGAAGCATCTGCAATGTCATGTGCTGGAAGAGTTGCTGTTACTGGAACGTTCACGTATTTCTCCTTAAGTGGTATTCACCGAATTGTTTGGGTACCTAAGGCGTAGGGCTCTACAGTGCTAGGCGACTATAGGCAAAGATTACCGCCACACGCTTAAACTCTCTAATGGAAAACGGGAGTTAACTGCGAATAAGTGAGAGAACCGCATCACGCACGGTCTCCATTTGAGCCTGAGTCGAAGCCTCAACATTGAGTCGAAGTAAAGGCTCTGTGTTTGAAGGCCGAAGGTTAAACCACCAGGTATCCCCATTAACGGTTAGTCCATCGAGATGATCAATAGTGACCTGGCCGGATGAATAAGTTTTTTCAACCAGTTCTGTTGCTGATTTAGTATCTGCAACCTTTGAATTTATTTCACCACTTATGACATATCGGTTATATGGAGCAAGCAATTCTGACATCGTTGTGTTGGATTCACCTAGAGCCGCGATTGCATGCAAAGCAGCAAGAGCTCCAGAATCTGCTCTCCAAAACTCTTTAAAGTAGAAATGTCCAGAATGCTCGCCACCAAAGATCGCTCCGCTTTCAGACATCATTTTTTTAATGTATGAATGACCAACACGACTTCGCAATCCGACTCCGCCATTCTCATCAATAACTTCCTGAACAGTGCGGGAGGAAATCAAGTTATAGATGATTGAAGATCCAGGGCGCTTTATCAATTCACGGTGGGCAATTAATGAGGTGAGCGCTGAAGGATTCACTGCAACTCCTCGCTCATCAACTAAGAAGCAGCGATCTGCGTCCCCATCAAATGCCAAACCAAGATCTGCTTTCTGATCTTTCATTGCTTGCTTGAGATCCGTCAACGTTGATTCATCTAGTGGGTTGGCTTCATGGTTAGGAAATGTTCCATCTAGTTCAAAGTACATTGGAATCACTTCACAATTTAACCGAGCAAAGATCGCTGGGGCGGTGTGGCCGGCCATACCGTTACCAGCATCAACAATTATTTTAAGAGGGCGGATATTTTTAATGTCCACAAGGGTCAATAGGTGATCTACATACTCTTCAAGCATGTCACGATGCTTTTCTACGCCAGCACCACCTATTGCAATCGGTGATCCCTCACGAACAAATTTCTCGATCGTAACTAGACCAGATTCTTTGCCAATTGGACGAGCATTACTTAGACAAAGCTTTATTCCATTGTATTCAGCAGGATTATGGCTTGCAGTAAACATCGCACCAGGTAATCCCAACTTTCCAGATGCGAAATAAAGCATGTCAGTTGAAGCTAACCCAATACGAATAACATCCATTCCTAAAGATGTTGCACCTGCAGAAAATGCCTCAGCTAATAATGGTGAAGATGGACGCATATCTTCCCCGATAACAATCGTTCCGGGTTCTCTTTCGATCTGCAAAAATCGTGCAAAGGCAACACCTGTTGCAAATGCAAAATCCACATCTATTTCAACATCGACAAGGCCACGAATGTCGTATGCCTTAAATATATGCGCGAACTCGTCCACTAAATTTTCCTAGGAAGGAACAGCGCGTAAATGTCCGCGACGGCCAATTTGTTGTTGCGCCGATGAACTCTCTAAGGGGACTTCTTCTGGAGTTTCCTTCAGGGCAACTTCGCGCACTGCATCTGCGATCGCCATCAAATCATCATCTGTTGGACCTTGTGCTTGACCATCAAGTTCTTGCTTAATGACATTCCACCCATGAGGAACTTTTAGTCGGGCTCCGTGAACTTCGCATAGGTCATATGCATGAGGTTCAGAAAATGTCGCTAGCGGTCCAACAACGGCAGTTGATTCGGAGTACACATAAGTAAGTGTCATGGTTGCCTGTGATCGGCAACCTGCACGTGAACACCCACGTCCACCAACTGTTCTCATGTGAGCAACATTAGTGGGAAGTAGGTAAAAAACTTGGGATTGTCAGGGATTCAGGACACGGATATTTGAATCCGGTAATTCAATCTTTGTTAAAAGGCTGCCAGGAGAGATTGGAAAGTATCCATATCCATTTACCGAAGATACAAGAGCGCCTGCGAAGGTGTCAGGGCCAACTTTTGTAATCGTAAATGAACGAGCTGTCTCCGGTGCGCGCCAGGTGGCAATATCGCTACCCTTAACAGTTTTCCTTACGATTTTTCCATTATTCAAAGTGACATCGAGTGAAACGTTAATGCGTTCACCCACAAATGAAACGAGTGGCGTTAAACCAGAGATTGCAATTGTCAAAGGCTCCAGTGCAGGAGCAGATGTGCTCCATACAAAATCATTTCTTCCACCAACGGTGACCGTGGATTTGATAGCCGCTACTACTGGCTCTGTAGAAGTAATTCGAACACCCAATACCGTCGAAGTAATCTTTGGAGAGAATTGGAACTCAGTGACGATCCCAGAACTTACTGGACGGGATGTTAAGCCGACCGGAATAAAAACACCATCACTTGATAAGACTTCGGCTGTGACACTTGCATCCACATCACCCGGTGTGAGGACTCTTAATGTGTGAGGCAAAGCTGAATTGTTCTTAATTTGATTTGGAATTGCAGGAATCATTACCGATTTGCTGGCATTTGGCGCAAAGTTAACAAGATCTCCACCAAGTGACTTCAACCCCGCACCCTGCTCATCAATCATAAATGCGTTAATGCGTCCAGAGCGAGGTGCCACATGTACTGTCAAATATTTATCACCGGGTGCCAGAGAATCTATTGGAATTACTAGGTAGTTTTTTGAGACTACGGAAATCGTGCGAAGCGGCTGTTTTCCATTCTCAGTAAAACTTTGCACATCAACTAGTGCATCACTAAGCCCGCTATTGATAATGATTAGACGGCCTCGAGTTGTGATGTCAGCTGTGCCACCAACAAACCATTGAGATGTTGCAGGACCTGTACAAATTGCACCACCTGCCCAACTAGATGCCTTGCTTTGCCAAACAACAGGAGTAACGCCTTCAGTATTAAACAACAAGGAATCCTTATTCACAGGTAAACGCAAAACCTTCACTGGCGCTGTTTTTGTGGTTCGGTTCTGAAGTCGCTGAAAAGGAGTCTTTTTCGAAGACAATGAAATTTGCGAATTAAGTCCTGCCAGCGTTGGAGGACACACAACAGCTGGGTAGCTTTCGGAATAACTCTTTGTGGTTACCGCAACAGAAAGTAAACCGCCAATACACAAGGCGCTTACTAGCGCAGCTAAGAATCCAAGTGATCTACCAAATTTCATGCTAACTCCTCTTCGGAGATTTCACTCTTTCGACGACCAGCAGGAAGTGCCATTACAAGCACCACAACTAAGAAAATGAATTGCAACGATAACCAGCCACGACGAACTGTTCCATCATGTAGTAATGAAATTTCACCAGATTCTGTGACTGTGAAGGTAGGCAATCCAAGTTCATTATTAGTGCGATCCAATCGATAACCATTTTGCAACACTTGCCATGACCTGTTCGCAGTTTCCGTGAGTATCAAAGTTCCGGGACCTGGCACAAATGTTCGAGCACCAAACTCTCCAGCTTCAAGAACTGAACGCTCACCGCTTTCGGAAACAAACAAAAGTCGACCTGTTGTCTGGCTGACTTTCCAGACTACACCGAGTGAAGTTGCAGAGGTTCTCGTAAATCCTCCTAGTCCATCAATTGATCTGATGATCTCTTTCTTAAATGGATTCTTCACATAAACGTATTTGATTCCATAGTCAGCCAAAGTCTTACTACTAGTAATTCCCGTTCCATCAACAAGTGATCTAGCTGCCTGAGCAATGTTGGCATTTTGTCGTGGAGCTACGTCAGGCTCACCTAGCGAAATATCTCGTCCCCTAGAAATGTAGTACTGGATTTTCTTGTCATCTTGAGTTCCAACTTCGCGCAATACCAAAATCTTGGTATCGCTTTCAACGCTCAAGAACGCTGGCATCACAGTTGCCCGACTTGCTTGCACCACAGAATCAGCTCCTGCAGATATGGAGTATCCAATAGTCAATGCTGCATATGTTGCAGTTATAAAAAGCAAAGTTGCTGACAAGTAATGTCGGTAGTGAATGTGACTTAAAATCAAAGTTTGTCGCAAGCTATCTAGCAAAACTGTTCCTGCTGCCACAGCAGCCAAGGTGACAATTGAAAGCACGGGACCGGCCCAAACTTTTGCTGCACCTTCGTTTCCGCGAGTAGAAATTGAAAGTGATCCCACAAATACGGCTAAAGACAAAGCTCCAATTCCATATTCAGCGATTCGTCGTGCATGTGTTGTGGAGAACAAAGAAACCATTAACACCAAGACAATTGGACTGATCAGCCACAGTGGCACTGAACCAATGCCACCCGGATTTCCAGAAAGAACAGCAAGTGCTCCTCCACCAGGGATGCGCAAACCAGGTTCTGTTAAGAAACGGCTGGGATTAACAATCGCCTCGAAGGAATATGGTGCGTTCACCAAGAATGGAACAAAAACAAGAGCCGATCTCTTAGTTAATCGCTCAAACCATACATTCTTATCCTTGGTCGAAACATACTCGTTGAAGTTATCTATCGAAATAACTATCGCTGCTACTAATGCAATCACAAAGCTCATTAACGTAAATGAATACAGTAAAGAGAACAGAAGCGAAACAGCAAAAATCTTGCGCCAAGAGTAATTCTCTATAGCCCACCAATCATGAAGGGTGAGGGCAACAAACGGCACAAAGATAAGTAATACGAGTGTTCCTATGTGCCCCGAACTAACGGCGGCAATAGTTACCGGCGATATTGCATATAAGAAAGCTGCTGGTACTGAAATCCAGTTGTTGGAAGTTAATTTCTTTAGGAGAGTAAAGCATGACCACATAATTAAAATAGGTGCGAGCAAGAAAAATGCCGTGATAAAGAATTGAACTTTTCCTAACATCGCAAGAGATGCAATTGCTGTAACAGCTACCCAGGGTGGGGTTGCAAGCGAAGAACCCATACCGACCTGATGCCAGGATTCAAAGTAAGTTCTCCATAAATCTGTTGCGCCAGAAGGTGAAATTGGAAGCGCTCCGCCTACTAGCGCTCCAAAACGATTTCGAGAATTAGCTAGGGAGACAATTGCTAAGGCCAGAAAGCCAAGAACTTCGGGACGCTTGAAGATGGACAGCCAGTTATTTGTATTTACTGGTGTTAATAAATCCTCATCTTCTAGGGACTCCAGAATGGATGTGGGAGCAGAGTTATTATCTGGAAAAACTCTTGCTCGTATTGTCTCGACTAAACGCTCAGTCCCTAAACGTAGCTGTGACCAACGAGGGGGAATGTATTGCGCAACAACGCGTGCACTAACAAATCTTTGCTTTTTGCGAACTTTACGCGCTTCAAGAATCTTTCCCGGACGAAGAATGAGTGTTGTAAAGGCCAAAATTTCATCGGATGCGTAACCCGGTAACTTTGCCAACAAGTATCCAAGCGCGCGTGCAATTGCAGAACCAAACAGTTGTGCTGCAATCCACGGAATCATCCACCATGATGAATTTGCAAGCAGAACATATGCGGCATTTCGACGATCTAAAAGTAAAGGTCGATGCAAGAGTGCACCTTCAACATCAATTCTTCGGCGCTCTGTTGCTGAAGCTTGCGCGTGAAATGCAACTGCGCTAGTGGCGGCAATAATCGAGTGTCCTGCTGTGCGGGCTCGCCAACCAAAATCAACATCATCTCGAAATAGAGCAAGGTTATGGTCAAGTCCACCAAGTTCTTCAAACACATCTCGGCGAATTAGCGCACCGGCTGTACTTACGGAGAGCACATCATGGATTCCATCATGTTGGCCTTGGTCATACTCCAAGGGTTCAAGGCCGGTCCATCGGGCACCATTGCCGGCAATACTGATGCCAGCTTCTAATAAATGTGTTCGATCATGCCAACCAAGTAACTTAGGGCCAACCATTACAACCTGTGGGCGATCTTCAACTGCATTTAATAACTCTGCGAGCGCAGTTGGAGCAGGCGCGCAATCATCATGGATTAACCAAATCCATTCGTGTTCAATTGCTTTTGGTAATTTATCAACGGCAAGTGAAACCGCTTGTCCAAAACCAGTTTCGCGATCTGTTGAAAAAAATGGAATTCGTGCGGCTTTTAATAATTTGGTGGATGTGTCTTCGGATCCCGTATCGACCGCTGTTATTAAATCAATTGGTCGAGTTTGAGAAGTCAGCGCTGCAACAACTTCGGGTAACCACAGTGCTCCATTGTGAGAAACAAGGACGGCAGTTACGCGATGCTTATCTACATCGGCTAGGGAAGCCATAAGAACAACTCGCTATCTCCTAAGAGATGCAAGAACCTTAAGCGGTGCGACGCTTTAAGCGACGGCGTTCGCGCTCTGATAATCCGCCCCAAATTCCAAAGCGTTCATCGTGTGCAAGTGCGTATTCCAAACATTCTGCGCGAACATCGCATGAAAGACATACGCGCTTTGCTTCGCGAGTAGAGCCGCCTTTTTCTGGAAAGAACGCCTCTGGGTCAGTTTGCGCGCATAGTGCGCGCTCCTGCCAAGAGAGCTCCATGTTCTCACCTGATGCGAGTGTGACTGTTGGTCCTGAAGTGGGGATTGGGGAGTTCTGGGCTGCGGGTTGAATCGGCATAACGTCGATGCTCCATTAGCTAGATCTTGTCTCATCCCTCTTGGAAAAGACTTTCTTAAGACTGAATTACACGCTTGTAACTCCCTCATGTCAAGCCCAGAGTTGCCCCTCCGGGTGAATATTTACGCTCAATTTCTAGGGAATCGAAAGAATTTCGCTATTTGTCACAAAAGATGAGGTTATTTTCGCGTTATTTTCGACTTCAGCACCAGCTGCCACAAATGAATCAGAAATCTTTGCGTTCGGTCCAATGACCGAGCCAGCTTCAATAATGGAGCCATCAATATGTGCACCTGCTCCAACTGAGGAATCCGGCCCAATGCAACTGCCCCCAGTAATCACAGCGGTGGGATCAATGATCGAACCAGGCATCGCCAAGAAATCGCCACTTCGTTTAACAATATCGATAGAAGCCTTCAATAAAGCACGTGGAGTCCCGATATCTAGCCAATACGCATTTTCTAGATACCCAAAAACTTTGGCACCGCTGGCAACTAACTGAGGAAAAGTTTCACGTTCGACTGAAACCACAGTGTCTAGTGGAATTGATGAAATAACTCGAGGATTAAAAACATAGCAGCCGGCATTAATTTGATTAGTAATTGGGTTTTCCATCTTTTCTAAAAATGCAATCACGCGGCCATCCTTATCCGTTGGAACGCATCCAAATGCTCGGGCATCTTCTACTTGAGTTAAGTGCAAAGTCACATCAGCGTCATTTGTTTCGTGTTGGTGAATCTGTTCTGACAAATTATGTGAACTTAAAACATCCCCATTTAAGATGACAACTGATTCATTGGTATCAAGCAATTTGGCAGCATTTCGGATAGCCCCACCGGTTCCAAGTGGTTCTTTTTCAACTGCATATTTGATTTTCATTCCCCACTTAGAGCCATCGCCAAAATAAGGAATGAATACCTCTGAAAGATAGGAAGTCGCCAGAACAATTTCGGTGATCCCTGCCGCTTTTGCCATTGCAAGTTGATGTTCTGTTACTGGCACGCCAGCGACAGTAAGCATTGGCTTTGGTGTGTTTTTTGTGAGAGGCATGAGGCGTGTGCCGAAGCCGCCCACCAATAAAATAGCTACAGCCATGAATTAAGCCTTAATGCGTTGAACAGCATCAGCAATTTGAGCATCTGTAGCTGTCATTGCAATACGTATATGACGGGCACCTTGGCTGCCATAGAAGGAACCTGGTGTTGCCAAGATTCCGCGCTGTGCCAGCCAGGAAACACTTTCCCAAGCATCCTCATTGCGGGTGCACCAGAGATATAAACCTGCATTACTAAACTCGATTGTAAATCCGGCAGCTTCTAAGGCAGGACGCAGTGCATCTTTGCGTGTGTTATAACGAGCACGTTGTTCTGAGACATGTTTGTCATCAGATAGTGCAGCTGTCATTGCCTTTTGCACAGGTAGCGGCACCATCATTCCGCCATGTTTTCTAATTTCGCGAATCCTTGCTATTAATTCTGAGTCACCGATCATAAATGCTGCTCGATAACCAGCCATTGATGAGCGCTTTGAAAGAGAGTGAACAGCCAAAATATTTGTATTGTCTCCCCCGGTATGTGAGAGAACAGAAACAGGATGTGCCGAATGTTCAAATTCTAAGTAACACTCATCAGAAACTAACAATGCTTTGTTAGCACGGGACCACTCGATGCAGGCTTTGATTTCAGAATCACTATGTACTCGACCAGTTGGATTTGATGGAGAGTTCAACCACGCTAAATCAGCACTGGGCCAACTCTTTGCATCGATTGCAACCGGAATAGATTCGGCTCCTGCTAAAACTGCCCCAACGTGATAGGTCGGATATGCAATTTCAGGGATTAAAACTTTCTTTGATTCCAAAATTGTTGGAAGCCATGCAACCAACTCTTTAGATCCGATCAGTGGCAGAACATCAAAATCTCCAGTTGCGCCTAAGCGCTCTACCGCCCACTTCTTGATAGCTGATCGAAGTTCTGGTGTTCCAGCAGTCACTGGGTAACTTGGAGAGTTTGATGCATCGCGAAATACCTGCTGAATAAATTCTGGGGTTGGATCAACAGGGGTGCCTTGTGAAAGATCGATAATTCCTTGCGGGTGCGACCTAGCTGTATCTCCGTAAGGTGCGAGTGCATCCCAGGGAAAATCTGGGAGCTGGCCGCGCAATGCTTACTCGCTCTTTGGTGGAAGGGCAGATACTGATGCGTGATCTGTGCCTGTTGGGCCGACCTTGCTTGCACCGCCTGGTGAACCAATTTCAATGAAGAACTCTGTATTGGCCTTGCTGAAATCTTTCCACTGTCCTGGAACATCATCTTCGTAATAGATAGCTTCGACCGGACACACTGGCTCACACGCTCCACAATCAACGCACTCATCAGGCTGGATGTAGAGCATACGTCCGCCTTCATAGATGCAGTCCACAGGGCATTCTTCGATGCAGGATTTATCCTTTACATCGACGCAAGGTTCAGCGATCACATACGTCACGGGCTGCCTCCAAAAAATCGAGTGAGTTAGTTACGGGGGAATTCTAACTCCTCCGTCGGCCAGTGCGCGATATTTGCCCCATCGGTTTATCGTTCTACTATGCCAACCGAGCTAGAAAGCACTTTTGCCTCATTAGTTGGCAAAAGGATCAGTATCCGGCTCCACGATCCAGAAGGTGGGTTTCGAGACATCGTTGGCTATCTGGAAAGCGCATTCACCCTGCGAAATCGCCACGGGAAGTTAATTGAATTTGCACATGATCAAATCTTCATCTGGCGTGAGGTGATCGAGCGATCATGAAGTTATACGACACCCAATCTCGACTCCTAAAAGAGACTTCCAGCGCAAGTGGCAATCTTGCAATGTATTGCTGTGGCCCAACGGTCTATCGCGATGCACATGTGGGCAATCTACGAACCTTCATGCTGGCAGATTTGATTTCAAGAGTTGTTGCTTTAAGCGGAGTCAAAGTTACTTTAATTCAAAACATCACTGATGTCGGGCACATGTCCGAAGACTTTGCCGAAGATGACAAGATTTTGTCCCAAGCAACATTAGAAAAAGTTAGCCCACTTGCAATTGCCCGAAAATACGAGGAAAAATTTCATCACGATTTAGCACTTTTAAACATTGCTACTGCCGATGCATATCCCCGAGCCAGCGAAACCATCGATCTAATGCAAACGATGATCGGTGAGTTAATATCTAAGGGATTTGCATACATTGGCGATGACAAATCAGTTTATTTTGATGCGCAAAAATTTGCCGGTTACGGTGAGATAAGTGGCAACAAACTAGATTCTCTTAAACCAGGACATAGATACGAATACCACAATGACGGTGCCAAAAAGTTTCACGCAGATTGGGCATTATGGAAAGCAGCTGGTGAGCGAAGCGAAATGATTTGGGATTCTCCGTGGGGTCCCGGTTTTCCTGGTTGGCATATTGAATGTTCTGCAATGTCCATGAAAATGTTGAATCAACATGTGGATGTGCATGTTGGTGGAATTGATCTGCGATTTCCGCATCACGAAAATGAACGTGCGCAATCAAACGCTGTTATTGGGCGTGAAGCTGTAGATCTCTGGGTTCATGGAGAGCACCTGTTATTTGAAGGCAAAAAGATGTCGAAAAGTAGTGGAAACGTCGTTCTAGTGAGCGACATCATGGCCCGTGGGATTGATCCATTAGCCCTGAGATTATGTTTCCTAGAAAATCGCTATAGATCTCAAATGGATCTGACATGGAACTCCATTAATGCAGCAGATGAAACCTTGAAGCGTTGGCGAAGCAAAATGGCCACGTGGGGGCAATCAACTGATATCTCTACTGATCCTGAGATTGAAACAGCTTTTAATAATGATCTTGACACTCCAAAGGTCATTATTCGTTTACGAGAAATCGAAAAAAGTAATCTGGAAGATAAGCGCGCAATATTTTTATATGCCGATCAAGTTCTTGGCTTAGATCTAGATCGACCTGTGGTGGCACGTGAGCTAACTGATCAGATGAAAAAACTTCTTGATGAACGCGTCAAAGCACGCAGCGAGAAACGTTGGGCAGATAGTGATGTATTGCGAGTTCAATTAGAAGAACTTGGATTACAGATTAAAGACACTGCCGAGGGGCAAATCTGGAGTTAAAGCGGAGTTAATATCGCAATTACAACTGCGATGAATCCAAAGTTAATGAGAGAAATTCCGATGGAATCTCCTTGAATCAAATACTCTTCATTAACTCCAGGAAATCCTGCACGCAAAATTACAAATCCCCAAGCTGCAGCTGCAATGAACCTATAAATCCGTTTTCCCCACATGCGCCCTGCTGCCCAAACACCAATGCAGGTGGCTGTAATTGAGAGTATTAACCCAATAGGTGGATAGAAACTGTAAATAAAGACAGAGCTTGCACCAAGTGCCAATCCTAAAAGAAGTGAAAATAAGTAGCGCATTAGAGAACTACACCTGATGTTAAATCTATTTCACGTCCAGCTGAATCAAAAGGTGCACTCTTTGTACCTTTAACTAAGGTGTAGTACTCATCTCCCCAAATCTGCATTCCAAGATTATTCGAAAGAGCAAAGAATGGGCCGTCTAAAGCGATTTGAGTTTCATGTGCTTTCATGGCCGCCATCTTCAAATCAACATAAGCAGAACCATCAATCAAAGTGGTTACAAACTCATCATCTTTGGCAAATGGAACATCATCAATACTTTCTGCACCAAAGAAATCTGAACCAATTTCCTTCATCTTCTCCATGCCTTGAGCAATTACAGATTTAGGAATTGTGTTCCAGTAAATCTTTTGAATCTGCCAAGTAGATAATTCAGAGGCACGCATTGCAACTCTGTGTGCCTGAATGTGATCAGGGTGGCCGTATCCACCAATTTCATCATATGTAATCAAGATGTGGGGTTTTACTTCATCAATAACATCCACAAGAATTTTTGCTGCAGTATCTAAATCTGCTTGCCAGAAAACATCAGGGCGGTTATTTGGTTCTGTACCCATCATGCCGCTATCTCTAAACTTTGTAGATGGTGCTCCAAGGAATCTGAAATCTGAAATTCCAAGAGCTTTCATGGCAAGTGCGAGTTCTGTTTCGCGATGTGATCCAAGCAAGTCTTGTTCAGAACTAGCTAGATGTGAGAGCCCAGGAACTAATACTTCGCCCTCTTCGCCTCGAGTGCAGGTCACAAGCGTTACTTGAGCCCCACGATCGGCATAAAGAGCCATTGTTGCTCCATTGTTGATGGTTTCATCATCAGGATGTGCATGTACGAGCAGGATGCGAATACCTTCATATGGGCGGTTCATGATTGGTAATTCTGCCGTACGATTACACCAATGAGTAACGTAGACACCACCAACAAGGCGCGCTTGCCTCGCGATGAGCGCCGAGCATTGTTGCTTTCAGCAGCCCTTGAAGTTTTCACAGCTGCTGGCTACCACTCAGCTGCAATGGATGAAATTGCCGATCGTGCAAATGTTTCAAAGCCGGTTTTGTACCAGCACTTCCCGTCAAAACTAGAGCTTTATCTGGCAGTTCTGGATTTGCACATCGATTCCTTGGTTTTTGAGATTCAAAAGGCAATTGCTTCGACTCCGGATAACAAAGATCGAGTCCATGCAACTGTTGATGCATACTTTGCATTCATTGAAAAGGAAGGTGAAGCCTTTCGCCTACTTTTCGAAAGTGACATGAGCGTTGAACCACAAGTTCGCGAACGTCTTAACCGTATGACTTATGACTGTGCAGCTGCAGCAAGTGCTGTGATTGCTCTTGATACTGGCCTACCAAAAGAGGCATCAATGCTTTTGGGTGTTGGAATGATTGGTTATGCGCAAGTAACTGCTCGTCACTGGCTCGAACGAGATAGCAAGTTGAGTCGACAAGAGGCTGTGGAACTAGTTCACAACCTAATGTGGCGAGGCATTTCAGGTTTCCCGCGCAATTAATCCGATAGGAACAAATTTATATGTCACCAACATTTGCCGAACTGCCCCTGCGCAGCCAAACAATTGAAGCACTTCACGCCCATGGCTTCTTAGCTCCATTTGCCATTCAAGAAATGGTTTTGCCAATCGCACTTGCTGATGGCGATGTAATCGGACAAGCAAAGACTGGTACAGGTAAGACTCTTGCATTTGGTATTCCTGTTATTGAACGTGTTATTGCTCCACATGATCCCGAGTGGGCTGATTTTGCAAACAAAGGAATGCCACAGGTTTTAATCGTTGTTCCTACTCGCGAACTCTGCACACAGGTGACTCGCGACATTGAAGAGCTTGCTTCTAACCGTGGAATTCGCACACTTGCCGTTTATGGTGGCCGTGCATTTGAGCCACAAATCGAAGCACTCCACGCTGGAGTTGAAATTGTTGTTGGTACACCAGGGCGACTTCTCGATTTATCACGCCAAGGGCAGCTAAAACTTAAAGAGGTTTCTCGCTTAGTTCTTGATGAAGCAGATGAAATGCTAGATCTTGGCTTCTTGCCAGATGTCGAAAAGATTCTTTCCAGCACGCCAAATCGCGCTCAAACTATGTTGTTCTCGGCAACAATGCCTGGAGACATCATTGCCCTTGCTCGCCGTTTCATGAACCAACCAATTCATATTCGCACACAAGACAGTGAAGATGAGGGTGCTGTTGTTACTCGCATTAAGCAACATGTTTTGCGTGCTCATGCAATGGATAAAATTGAAATGCTTGCGCGCATCTTGCAAGCAGATGGTCGTGGACCAACCATGGTTTTCTGTCGCACAAAGCGCACGGCACAAAAGACCGCTGAAGATTTGATGGAACGCGGATTTAAGGCAGCACCGATTCATGGTGATCTGGGCCAAAGTGCACGCGAAAAAGCTCTAAGTGATTTCAAAGCAGGAAAATCAGATGTATTAGTTGCAACAGATGTTGCTGCTCGCGGTATTGATATCGATGGCATCACGCACGTAATCAACTACCAATGCCCTGAAGATGAAAAGACTTATGTGCACCGCATTGGTCGCACAGCTCGCGCAGGTGCTCACGGCATCGCCGTCACATTTGTTGACTGGGACGAACTTGCGCGTTGGAAGATGATCAATCAGGTTCTAGAGCTTGGTTTGGCCGAACCTGAAGAAACTTATTCGTCCTCAGAGCACCTTTATGAAATGCTCAACATTCCAGCTGGATCAACGGGGCGTCTTGTTAAGTCAAAGCCTGTTGTAAAGACCGAAACTAAAGAATCCCGAGCACCACGTGCAAAGCAAGAAGTGGCTCCAGTTCGCACCGAGCGTACCGAGCGTACCGAGCGCACTCGTACCCGTACAAAGAAGTTTAAAGAGAGCTAAGCAGCTACAAACACGCGGATTGCATCAACAAGCATCTGCACTGCAATAGCTGCAAGTAATAAACCTGCAATACGGGCAACCAGAGTGACGCCAGATTCTTTGATGACATTTAAAATAGTTGTTGACGCCATTAAGGCTGCTGCAATTGCGATGTGGACTGCAATTACAGCTGCTACTAAGCCAAGTGCCATGCTGGTTGTATCTACTTGCTGGACGAAGATCATCGTTGCAACGATTGCGCCAGGTCCAGCCAAGATAGGCGTACCCAGTGGAACCAATGCAATATTGGAATCTCCATCATCACCATGCTTTTTGGCATTTCCAGTTAAAAGTTCTAATGCAACTAGCAAGAGCAATAGTGCTCCTGCAGCCTGGAGTGCTTCCATAGAAATATTTAGATAATTTAAAATCGCGCGGCCAAAGAGCGCAAAAATTGAGATAACCAGGAGTGAAACACCGGCTGCCTGAATAGCCAGAATACGACGAACTCGAGGTGACTTATCTGCAACTAGACCTAAGAAAATAGGAGTTGCCCCTGGTGGATCCATGATCACAAATAGCGTGACAAAAGATTGGACCGCAAAAGTTACTGCGCTTATGTCTTTCATGCATTAACCACCCTTCGAGCATCTGCTTGTGACTCTAACTTCTCCCATTGTTCCCTACTTGTATGGTTTTCTGCTAACGAATTAAGTTTTCCAGTGCCGTGATAATCACTACTTCCAGTGATAACAAGATCTAACTCTTGAGCAATAACACGCAACATTGCACGCTCATCAGGATTTTGGTCTCTATGGTCTACTTCTATTCCATTAAGACCTGCAGCAACTAGATCTGCGAAATCATCTGGTTTCAGTATTTGCCCTCGGTGAGATGCAAAGGGATGGGCGATGACAGCCACCCCGCCTGCTCTGCGAATCAACGCTATTGCCTCAACTGGTGTTGGGGCAGCATGAGAAACATAAAATCGTGAATCATTGTGTAATAAATCAACAAAAGCTTCATCGCGAGATTTCACAATTTTCTTTGCAACTAAAGCATCAGCCAAGTGCGGTCGTCCCATTGTGGCGCCAACAGGCATAGCTTTCTCAACATCTGCAATTGAAATATCCATACCTTCGGCTCGCATTTTTTCAATCATTTTGCGCATACGCGGTAAACGACCATCTCGAGTTTCCTCTAAAACTGTTTGCATTTCTTTATGGTTTGGATCAAAAAGCATTCCCAACATGTGAACACTTATGCCATCTGCTGTTAGACATGAAATTTCAGCACCTAACGCTAACTTGAGGCTTCCCCGTAATGCTTGCGTTGCTTCTTCCCACCCTGATGTTGTGTCGTGATCTGAGATTCCTAGAACATCTAAACCTTGAACAATTGCCTTGTTCACTAAATCTCTTGGACGATCGGTGCCGTCACTGCAAGTTGTATGTGTGTGTAAATCAATCATTACTCACGCCTCTAGTTCTAGTAACAACTAAAATACAGCCCGCAAGAATTAGTGCAATACCTGGGATAATTCCAGCTGGAGGTGTTTGATTCAACCACCATGCTGCAAGAACAGCGCTTACTGGAACTTCAAAGAATACAATTAAAGAAACTACTGCTGGTGAAACTCTCTTTAGTGCAGAGTTAAACATTGAATGTCCAAGCAGTTGTGCTCCGAGGATTAGCCCCAAAAGGATCCACCACTCCTTGGCGCTAAAAGAAAATATTTCGTTGCCAGCAATTATTGCCATAGGCAAAGCTGTAACAGAGCATATGAAGTAACAAATGGTTGTGTAAGTTGTCGTTTCTAGAGTTCTTTGTGCCTTGGAGCCCGCCATCATGTATGCAGCTGCAAGTGCTGCGGAAATAAGAGCGGCTAAGTCTCCTAAAAATGACTTAAAGGAAATCTGTAGGTCTACGCCGACGACAAGTAATACGCCAGCGAAACTAACAATCATCCCAAGCCATGCTTTTGATGGAATGTGACCGCCCGAAAACTTAACAAACAGTGCAGCAAATATTGGCTGCAAAGCAACAAGGGCAGTTCCGGCTGCAACAGTTGTCATTCGCATGGCCAGAAAGAATCCGACAAAATGGAGAGCTAGAACAACTCCAGCAATAACGGCCCACTTCACACCAGCCCGATCGCGCTGATGACGTAGAGCAAAAGGCAAAGTCACTAGTGATCCGCCTAGATTTCTCCAAAAGATCAAGGTGAGGACAGGCATGGTGCTCATCGCAATCAACGGCCCTGAAGTTCCGATTCCAATAATTCCAAGACCTAAACGAATCAGATCTGGACGTGCGGGTATCGCCGTATGTTGATTAATGCGTTCGCCTGCGTTCATAAGACAAAGGTACCCTTATCCCATGAGCAGCAATCTCCTAAACCGAGTATTTCTTGCCCGTCTTGCAGGTACCGCGGTCTTTGACCCAAATGGTGATCCAGTAGGAAAGGTGCGAGATGCTGTCGCGACCCTTCGTTCTACAAATCAACCTCCACGAATTCTTGGGCTAGTTGTTGAAGTTCCATTGCGCCGTCGTGTTTTTGTTCCAATTACTCGCGTGACTTCAATTGAAAGTGGAGCAGTAGTAATCACTGGCTTACTGAATATGCGTCGCTTCGAGACTCGTCCAGGTGAAGTTCTAGTTCTTGGTGAAATGCTAGATCGTTCAATCACCTTAGTTGAATCTGGTGAAGCTGTTGTTGTCGAGGACATGGGCATGGAAGAAACACGCACAGGTGATTGGTTGATCAACCGCGTCCACATCATGCGCCGAGGTCGTGGACTTCGTCGCAAAGGTGCAACTTCAACAGTTGCATGGGAAGAGGTCACAGGTTTTGCAAGCACCGAGCAAAACCAAGGTGTTGCAAATTTAATGTCAACACTTGCCAACCTACGCGCTGCCGACCTTGCAGCGGTATTGCAAGATCTTGCTCCGAAGCGTCGCATTGAAGTTGCAATCGCACTTGATGATGAGCGACTTGCTGATGTTCTTGAGGAGATGGATGAGTCAGATCGCGTCGCGCTATTAGCCGAACTAGAAGGTGAAAGAGCTGCAGATGTATTGGGTGAAATGGATCCAGATGATGCTGCCGACTTACTTCGTGAAATTGGTGGAGAGCGAGCAAATGCTCTTATTGATTTAATGGAACCAGAAGATGCAGAAGATGTATTGCGCCTGATGAATTACGAAGATTACTCAGCTGGTGGAATGATGACGACTGAGCCAATTGTGCTCACCGCAGATTCCACAGTTGCCGATGCATTGGCTGCAGTTCGCCAAAAAGAAATTTCTCCGGCACTTGCTTCACAGATTTACATCTGCCGCCAGCCAGTTGAAACCCCAACCGGACGCTTTATTGGAGTGGTTCACTACCAACGTTTGCTGCGGGAACCACCTGCAACACTTTTAGGCTCTATCGTCGATAACGACTCTAAGGGTGTTAATCCTGATGCTACTTTGCACGAAGTTTCATCGTATTTAGCTAGTTACAACATGCTTTCGCTACCTGTAGTTGATGCAAACGAGCGTTTGCTTGGAGCGGTCACAGTTGATGACGTGCTCGATCACTTGTTGCCAGAGAATTGGCGTCACGATCACCGAGAAAAATCACCAGTATCTTTCAAAACAGAGACTTTGTAAGGAGGTCAAAAAATGGCACGCAACAACGGATTAGATACTCCACGCGAGACCCGTCGTTCACTACGTCCTAATTTTGATCCAGAAGCCTTTGGTCGCTTGTCAGAACGTTTTGCACGTTTCTTGGGAACTGCGCGCTTTCTCGTATACATGACATTCTTTGTAATGTTTTGGGTTGTGTGGAACTTTGCTGCGCCGGTTGATCTTCGTTTTGATGATTATCCATTTATCTTCTTGACCTTGATCCTTTCTTTACAAGCTTCATATGCCGCTCCGCTCATTCTGCTTGCACAAAATCGCCAAGCGGACCGTGATCGGATTCAACTTAATGAGGATCGTGCTCAAAACGAACGCTCAATTGCAGACACTGAATATCTGACGCGCGAACTTGCAGCGCTTCGGAATTCTCTAGGAGAGGTTGCTACTCGCGACTTTGTGCGAAGTGAATTGGCTGACTTAGTCGATGAACTTGCAAAAGAGTTACGTAGAGATACCCAATCGGACACCAACTAGAGACTTATTTCGTTTCACAATTTTTTCTGCAATCTCCAGTATCGCAATAGAGGCAACCGATGTCGGATCTGCCTCAACAACAGGTGCGCCATCATCACCGCCAGTTCGTAAAGCTGGGCTAAATGGAATCTTTCCAAGCAATGGAACATCGCTACCTACTAATAGGGAGAGGCGGCGAGAAGTTTCTTCTCCTCCACCTTCACCAAATAGTGACATTGGCTCGCCGCATGCTGGGCAAGGAAACTGCGACATGTTTTCAATAACGCCGATTACATGCTGATGGATTTGGTGAGCGATGCGACCTGCTCGTTCTGCAACCTCAGCTGCTGCAATTTGTGGGGTTGTGACAACAACAATTTCAGAGTTCGGGATTAATTGACCTAGTGAAATCGCCAAATCACCAGTGCCGGGTGGAAGATCGATCAACAAAAGATCAAGATCGCCCCAGTAAGCATCGGAGAGTAGCTGCTCAAGCACGCGGTGGAGCAAGGGGCCGCGATAGGCGACTGGATCTGAACGCTCAGGTTTGAACATTTCCATCGAAACGGTCTTTACACCGTAGGACTCGAGTGGAATGAACATTTGGTCAATTGCAGTTGGTCGTTGTCCCATCAATCCCATTAAACGTGGAATTGAGTGGCCATATACATCGGCGTCCAAAATTCCAACATTCAAACCTTTTTTAGCCGCAGCAACGGCAAGGTTTGCAGTTACAGAGGATTTTCCAACTCCACCCTTACCAGATGCGATTCCAATAACACGAGTTAGTGAATCTGGTTGCGCGAACGGAATAAACTTTTCACGTCCTCCACGAACAATCTTTTTAACATTATTTCTTTGTTCTTCAGTCATTACGCCAAACGTTAAATCAACAGATACAACACCCTCTACGTTGGTAATAGCTGTCGTAACATCATTGCGCAAGCGATCTTGCATCGGGCAAGCAGAAATCGTAAGTAAGAGCGTTAGTGATACGGAGCCATTTTTTTCCTGTAAATCTTCAACCATTCCTAATTCGGTAATTGGCTTACGAAGTTCGGGATCTTGAACTTTTGCTAACGCATCAGAAATCTGGTCAATTAAACTCATAGGAGATCTGGATCAATCATTGCCTTTGGACGATTAACCTTTGGCTTAGGTGATCCTTCATCTAACAAATCAGCAACCTGCTTTTTCACAAATGTTTTTGGATTTAGATCCTTAACCTGTAAATCTTCAAAACCAGGTCCTAGATTTTCACGAAGTTCATTAGTAGCAGTTGAGGCTAAACCACGAAGTTTCTTAACCATTTGTGCAGCTTCAACAGCTAATTTCGGCAAACGCTCAGGGCCAACCAATAACATGGCCAAGATTGCAAGGCCGAAGATTTCGCCCGCACCGAAGTCAAAGAACATGTCGTTAGCCTACGGTAATTAGTTCTTTCCTGCGATCAGAGTAAGAGTGACAGTTTTTTTAGCGCCAGCACGCAGGAATCCGAGGGTTACTCGATCCCCCACATTCTTTGCTCGGACCGAAACAATCAACTCTTCAGGTGAGTAGATCTCTTTTCCATCAATCTCAATGATGACATCCCCACCGCGCAAGCCTGCTTTTTCAGCTGGACTGCCAGGCAAAATTCCGCGCCCAGATGTGGAGACTTGGGCTCCATTTTCTGCGAAGTTCATGTTTAACGAAACACCAATCACCGGATAAGTCGCAACACCATTTTTTATCAACTGATCGGCCGTCTTGCGCGCCTGATTAATAGGAATCGCAAAACCTAAACCAATCGAACCGAGTTGAGAGGTTGTTCCAAGGGATGCGATTGCAGAATTAACACCAATTACAGCACCAGTTGCATCAACAAGTGGCCCTCCGGAGTTGCCTGGATTAATTGCCGCATCTGTTTGAAGCGCATTAATAAATGAGCTTTCACTATTTGCTTCACCAGCGGTGACCGCACGATTCTTTGCACTGATAATTCCGGTAGTTACAGTTCCAGTTAGACCGAGAGGTGAACCAATTGCAATTACTAAATCACCAACAGCAATCGTGTCACTATCTCCGAATTGCAAGGCCTTAAGACCTGGTGCGGTGATTTTCAAAACAGCCAAATCGTAGGACGCATCTCTTCCAATTACCTTGGCTGAATAAAAACGTCCATCGCTCAAAGAGACCTGAATACTTCCGCCAGTTTGTGCAGCTTTACTAATTACATGGTTATTCGTCAAGATGTATCCACTGCTATCAATAACAAATCCTGATCCTGTGCCAGCACCACTAATTGATCGGGTGCTAATTGAAACAACTGATGGCAGAACTCTTTGAGCAATTCCTGCAACTGAATCCGGAGCACGTTGAATTGTGCTCGTGGAAGAAACCAATTGAGCGCGATTAAATAGGTCTCCACCTGCAGCATTAACTCCTAAGAACCCACCGAGGGATCCAGCAAGGACTGCAATTAATGCAACTGTGCCTTTGCCGCTCTTTGAAGGAGCTGGTGATTGCCACCAGGCAGCTGGTGCGGCTTGAATTTCTTTCTTGCGTGGAAAAATCATGTCTCTATCTTTACACCTTGGTGGCTACGAGCAAGCCATCTCCGATTGGAATCAAAGAACTCACCCAATGCTCTGAGTCGTTCTTGATAATCTTCCCAGCATCTCGCAGTGCGACAGTCTTTGGATCTCGCTGGGTGGCATCGCTTACTTTGCCGCCACCGTAGTAATTATCAATAACTAGCGCTCCACCACTTCGCAATATGCGGTGTGCCTCACTGATGACAAAACTGAGATCTTCAGGATTATGACGCAATACAACCAAGTCGTATGCGCGATCAGTTAACTTAGAAATCACATCAACAACTGTGTTGGTAATCAAGCGATAACGCCCTGGTGTGATGTCAGCGTCAGCAAATGCTAATTTGGCAATTTGAGTATGTTCCATCTCATCATCAATTGATGTAAGGGTTCCGCTCTCTAACATTCCATCTAGTAGCCACAATGCACCAACGCCTGAACCTGTTCCAACTTCAACGACAGATTGTGCCTTCAATGTAAATGCTAAATAGCGGAGAAAAGCTCCAGAACCAGGAGTTGTGTCTTTTGTTCCTAGTTCAACACCGCGCGCACGGGCTTGGGACTTAAAGAAATCCTCTGAAATAAATCCTTCAGCAAATTCATGTGGATCAATCTTCATCACAGCGAGCAAATCCATTCTGTTAGCAAGCGAACACCATAACCTGTGCCACCCTTTGAATTCTCCCCTGCATCAACTTCGCTTCGCCCCGTGCCAGCAATATCTAAGTGAACCCAGCGGCGTGTGCCAACAAAGTTTTCAAGGAACAATGCAGCAGTTACAGATCCTGCAGAGTACTTTCCTTTACTAGCATTGTGATTAAAATCTGCAATATCGCTACCAAGTGAATCTTTGTAATCATCGACAAGTGGCATATGCCAAACGCGATCACCTGATGCTTCACCAGCTTTTGATAGCTGAGCGGCAAGTGCGCTATCGCGTGTATACATCGCAGCGTATTGGCGACCTAATCCAAGAGTTATGGCACCCGTCAGCGTTGCAATATCAACTAAGTAATCAGGATCAAGATTAATGTCTGCGTAAGCAAGTCCATCTGCCAAAACCAAACGACCTTCTGCATCTGTATTAATTACTTCGACTGTTGTGCCACCGTAATGCTTAATCACATCACTGGGGCGCTGCGCCGTGCCAGAGATAGCGTTTTCAGCCATCATCATCAATGCAGTAACTCGCACATTGGGTTGTAATTCTTCAAGCGCAGTAAGTGTTGCAAGAATTGCGGCAGATCCGGCCATGTCACTTTTCATCGCCATCATCGTGTCGTAGGGACGCTTTAATGAAACTCCACCAGTATCAAAGGTGATGCCTTTGCCAACTAAAACAACATGGGGCAATGCATTAACTGACTTTTTCTTCGATTTCGGCTGATATGAGACCTCGATCATGCGCGGACCAGGCTTTGGTGATGATCCACCTACTGCTCGCAATCCACCAAACTCTTTAAGTTCGGCACCAGCCAAAATCTTTACTTTTAATCCTGTTCCTTTTGCAAAGAGCTCGGCTTGCTTACCCATCCATGCTGGTGTCTTAATGTTTGCAGGGGTATGAATTAAATCGCGAGCGCGGCACATAGCTTGTGCGATTGCCGCAGCATCTTCTACAACTTTTTTGTCTTTGCTTCCAACCAATATCTTTGGCTCTTCTTTTTTCTTATCAGTCTTTAGATTCCACACCCAGGCACCTAGTGCCATTGAAATTGCATGTGCTTTAACTTCCTTAACCGCACATGCAGAGTAAACACTCAGATTCTTGCCACGTACTTTGCGTCCAACAGATGCGCCAGCAGCACGCAGAGCGGAACCGCTTTGATCTCCGATTCCAACCAAAAAGATTCGATCTGTTGGGCAATCAGCTGCACTCACTGGAATCTCAAATATTTCGCCAGCTTTTGCTGTTGGTCCAAAGAAAGTTAACTCGTCAACAAGGTTTAATCCAAAGAATTTTTCAATGTCTGCAACTAGCGGTCCAACGAATTCAAATGTCTCATCGGTGTTTTTAACATAACCGATTGCAATTGAATTGGCTGATGATGCCGCTTTGATATCTAGCGAGGCGGCGATTGGTAGTGCTGACATGATTGGTAAGGCTAGTGCCTTGGAAAAGGAATTACTTCTTAACTAGTGCAACTGCGGCGTGTAAGGCGGCACTGAGGTTGTTTGCTTCTTCTGCGTTCATTTCAACGACCAAGCGGCCGCCACCTTCTAGAGGGATTCGCATAACCAATGAGCGAGCTTCCTTTGTAACCTCCATTGGACCATCACCAGTACGGGGTTTCATGGCTGCCATGTGGGGACTCCTCTAATCGGTTGAATTACTCTTTTGAAGCAAGGGGGTAAGTATCTCGCACAATGCACCGTTGTGCGAAATCGAGGTGTGCCCTCAAATGCCCAAAATCGCGCTCAATCTGGCCTTGCCTTGCTTGATGATCGCTTCAGCAGAGCGCTCTGGAACCCCTAACATCGCCGCGATATCGGCTGCAGACATTGATTTGAGATAGTGCATAGTCAAGATGATGCGCTCTTCATCTGGAAGGGAAGCAAGCGCATCTGCGAGAGTCTGCGATTGCTTGCCCATTGGCTTAGTTTACTTCTTTTGGATTACTTTCAACGGCGCAAATGGCGGCCGAGCTTGGTCAATGAGATGCGCACTCCAGCGTATAAACCAGGTGCGATGAGAAGAAATACCGCCCTAGGAGCCAAGATCTCTTCCGACCAATTAAAGCGAGTTGTCTCTGCATCGATTGCAACTAATTCAAATCTGCCAGTTCCCTTGATGATTTTGCCAGTATGCAAAACATCGCAGATGTGTGGAGGCTGCCACGAAGTAACAACCATATGGTCCATTACTCCTAATTTACCTATTCCTGTAAATGCAGCAATTGTTGTTCCAACGCCATCACGAATATCTGATGTCACATCAACTCTCGTTTGCAACATCCAATCACCTTGGGATTCCCAATCGGCAAGTGCTGCCCAGACTTTTTCAATTGGCGCTTCAATTACAAGGCTCATTGCGATGTGATTACTTCTCATGCACCACATGCTTTCAGTGCATCTTCAACGTTTGTAGTCCACTGCACGATCTCGCGCATTCCGGGCTTTACAAATTTTTCTTCTTCAAGATGCACAATCAACTCGTGCAACGGTGCATAAATTCCAAATGGGTCCAAGATGACAACTGGCTTTGTATGAAACTTTAAATAGTGGCCAACCCAAATTTCAAAAAACTCTTCAAGAGTTCCCGCACCACCTGGCAAAGTAATAAAGGCATCTGAAATATCAGTGATCATGTGTTTGCGTTGACCCATTGTTTCAACAACATGGAGTTCATCGTTGTCATGATCTGCAAATTCAATATCAACGAGTGCCTGCGGGATGACACCAACAGTCTTGCCGCCCTTGTCACGAGCACCTCGGGAAACGGCGCCCATCATAGAAATATGGCCGCCGCCTGTTACTAACTCGTTGGATGTTGCTGCGATTCCCTGCCCAAGTTCATAGGCAAGCTCTACATACTTATTATCAATCGTTGGCGATGATGAGCAGAAGACGGCAATACGCATACCGCTAACAATAGAGGCTAGGCTTAGGACATGACGACCATTGCATCTGGCCACGGAATCGCAACAATCTCCAACGGAACTACTTTGGATGTTTGGTTCCCATCTCCATCTCTGTCCGCACTATCTGGTTCGGCCCCTGCAGAACTAACTGCACTAGCTGGTACTGATATAGCACGCGCGGTTACTCGCGAAGTAATTAGTATCGAGATTGATATAACAAAAGCACCTGCAAACGCAGCAGATGCTTACCTGCGTTTACATTTGCTCTCACACCGTCTTGTAAAGCCACATGGAGTAGCACTTGATGGAATTTTTGGATTACTAAGTAACGTTGTTTGGACATCAGTTGGTCCATGTGCGGTAGATGGTTTTGAAATGACTCGTGCCCGCTTAAAGGCCGCACATGGTCATGTAAGTGTTTATGGCGTTGATAAGTTCCCACGAATGGTTGATTACGTAGTTCCTAGTG
>Ga0209191_1000345_pt1 | contig 36878 bp, 50 predicted proteins | sample S_130626_EF_Meta_FD_187320 | JGI IMG/M metagenome (GOLD analysis project Ga0209191, IMG submission 187320) | Freshwater microbial communities from Lake Simoncouche, Canada to study carbon cycling - S_130626_EF_MetaG (SPAdes) (version 2) | ecosystem: Environmental > Aquatic > Freshwater > Lake ...
TCAGCAAATCCAGCACGCTCATGCCACGCGCTGGTCGCCACATCAAACACCCAGGTGGCCTCGGCAAAACTCAGCACATAAAAAGCGTGGCCTTCTTGCTGGTATGTGTAGGCTACAGCATCACTCAAATTGCCGTACTGCGCGATAGCGTACTCAATGGCGTGCGTGCTGACGCGCTGCGCGTTGTATCCAGCGGTGCGGTAAACAATGCCTTGACCGCGAGCATCGGTGCCCAGCCAAAACAGCGAGTTGTCCAGCTTGGCAACAGAAAACGCTGCAACGCAACCAACCTCAGAAAACGCGCCTTGGATGCGCGTAAGTGGAAAGTCGGCCAGCCCTGCGTCGTACCAGACCTCAACCGAGTCGGTGCCAAACAGCCACGCTTCGCGGTTGTTGACATTGACGGCCACCAGACCGTCAGGCGATCCCTCCGCGCTGGCAAAATCTAGCGGGTCAATCTGAGTGCCTTCCAGAATTGAAGTGACCCAGATACGCTGACCGCTTGGCTCGTTGAAAACAAAGTAGCCGTCCAAGTAGCCAACCGTCTTTGCACCGGGAAAGTCAATGTCGGTGATTTGCTGGAATACGTTGGTAACTTCGTTATAAATGTAGCTCGGGCCGTTGCAAGCAAAGAAAATCTGCGTGCCGTTGTCTGCAATGCTGACCGGCCCCGTACCGGACACATCGCCCAGCTTGACCGGCGTGCCGGTGGTGGAGGTCAGTTTGTAGACCTCTGTGCCCGAGACAACGTAGAAGTCCGAGCCGTTGGTCTGGTGCGCCCACAGACCTCGGATCGGGCCGGTGCCAACAGTCTGAAGAAACGCCAACCCAGGCGCTCGGTTAAGGAACGCAGGCTCTTTGCCGCCTTCTGGGATCACTTCTGGAAACAAGTTGACCATGCGGTTTGCCGCAGCATTGACGCTGCGAGCCACATAGCTGCTGCCCAGAATAGGCGTGTGCATCAGTAGTTACCCGCATAGACGTTGAACCTCTGGCGAGTCGCAACCAGCGAGTAAGGCATCGACATGATGTCGTCAGGGTTGTTGATACGCTTGAGGTTGCGCTTGCTGGTCATGGCAATGCGCGACACCGTAGGCGAAGGCTCAACGCCAAACTCCGGCGCAATCTCGCAAGCCAAGTTGTACTTGAAACACCGCAAGTAGCCTGGGGGCATATAAATCTGCGTTGCCAGCGTGGCTGGCGCAGCCAGTTGCTGCACCGATACAAAGTGCCATTCCAAATCCCGTGTAGGCTTGGGATAGATGGTCATGGTGATGTTGGGGAACTCCATGTTGATCCACATCACTTGTGGATACGTCGAAGTCACCGTCTTGACCGCAATCCCGTTGTACTGCTGCTGATTGATCTGTTTAATGCCATACGACACGTTAGTGCCTGGGTCGCGGAAGTACGTTGAGTCGTCCAGCAACACAGGCCGCACGCCAACAAAGTCGCCCGTAGGCCCAAGCGTGCGCTCAATCACACCCGACGGCCAAGTGAAAATCTGGTCAATGGTGTTGTAGATCATCAGACGCTCGGTAGACCACGAATCGATCATCTGGTTTAGCGCCGAAAGCGCATCCTGAGATGCGTCGGGGGAGGTAGTCTCGCCTTCTGCCAGAACACCCAAAAGCCGCAGAGCGGCGTTGATCTGATCTCCAGCAGTCGTCATGACTACCCCTCCTTTTTACGACGCGCCGTGAATGATTGAGAAGTTAATCACCACCGCCTCAGACTGCGAGGTAGCGGTCAAGTTTCGCAGCGTGATGACAGCCGAGCCAGCCGACAAACTGCTGACGTATACAGTATACGTCGTGGCGTCTGCTACCGAGCCACCTGACACGCACAGAATCAACACATCGTTGGTGCTGATGAAAGTGTTGGTCAAAGTGAACGACACCGCAGTAGAACCCGCCAACGCAGCGTTGTTCATCGTAATGCGGCCAGCCGACTTACTCAGCGTGACGCCGGTGGACTTGCTGGTCAACTGAGTGACCGTGCCCTGTGCTGCGGCTGTGTAGCCGATTTCGCTGGTTGCGTAGACAGTCGTGCCAACCACGGTTGCTGGAGTGACAGCGCCGATAGTGCCGCCATCAATGTCTTGGTCGCTGAACGCGACGCCGATTGATTTGGTATTACCCATGTTCTAATCCTTTGAAAAAGGAAGGGGCCGAAGCCCCTTCTTTTATGCAATGCGATACACCGTGTAAGCAGCATCACCAGTTTTGCGGAACTTGAATTGCGCCGCGCCGCCAACGCCAGCCGCGCTGCCGGTGATAGCCACAACCAAGTTGCCAACTGCCGTAATGCCAGTACCAACCACCACCGTAATCAGGCCCGATGAAGTGCCCAAGTTAACGATGGTCAAGTCAAACGTGCTGCCGACCTTGGCATTGGTGAGCGTAGCGTCAATCAATGCTGCGGTTGGCAGGGTGTAACTTGCGGCGCTAGTGGAAGGGCTACCAACCAAAAGACCGTTGATGATTTGAGTAACAGTCAGCGTTGCGGTTGCAGTCGCAGTCTGTGGAGCCGCATTAAAACCAAGAAGAACCTCATTGAGGTTGCCGTCGCCAATTTGCTGACCGCCACCAATAGTAGGAAGTGCCATGATATTTACCCCTAAAAATTAAGAATTAACCCCAGATGCGGCAGGCCATCTGTGGACGAATAGTGCTGAAGCCGTACAAAACGTCAATACGGCAAGGCATACGGTCGTTGTTGATGTCGTACTGACGAACAACGCGCAGGCTGATACCGTTGTGAACAGCGCGTGCGGCCATGTCAACACCTTGCGGCAGCAAGAGGTCAGCAGTAGCAAACGTGATGGCGTCCTTGTGGTAGACCAGATTCTGAGCGTACTGCGTAGAAGCAGAACCCAAGAAGGTCACAGCAGCGTTATCAGCAGGGAAGCTGTTAACGGTAGCCAAGGCGCTGTCGCTAGTGTAGATTGCTGGGCTGATTGCAACGTTCGTCCAAGCACCAGAAGATGCCGTAGCGGTGGCGGTGCAAACAAACTGCTGCAACGAACCAGTAGATTCACGGGTCTGTGGATTGACCGAATACACGTTGGCAATGGTAAAAATGTCGCCAACAGCAATCGTTGCCGAGCCAGTACCGCCGTCAATGCTAATCGTTGCTTGGCCTTGGGTGCTAACAGCACCGTTAACCAAAATCGTGTCAGTCGTAGAACGTGAGCCAGTAGTGTGCTGCTTGATTGACTGCGACATATTGACTTCATCAAAGCCAAGCACGCCGGTGCCCATCATGCCGTTTTTAAACTGCTTTGAAACAGTATCGGTTGGATTAAAGAGACCTTTCATACCTTCAACCAGAGCGGCGTTGGCAGCAGGGTTGACGGTGGCGTAACGTGGCGACATAACCGCTGCGTTCTCGTTGAGCTTCTGTTGCGCTTGCAGCAGAACCAGCGAGGTGCCGGGGGTCGTGCCTGGGGTGCCAACAGCCGAATAGATCGACTTGTATGCGTTGGCAACATCAGCATCAATGGACGATGCCAACTGGCTGATACGAGGCTTCAGCACGCGGTCTGCAAAGTCATCCAACTGCATGGTCAGTTCAGCAGAAGTGAAGTTGACGCCAATGTGCTTTTGCGAAGCAACAGACAGGGTGGTGTACTGCTCGTTGTCGTCCTGCACTTGCAAGGCGGCACCGTCCGTCACCAGAGCGCGGTCTGGCAGGCGGATACGCAGGGTTGAACCAATCTTTGCACCTTCAACAGCAAAGCTGTCGTCGTACTGGCGGTTGCAGTTGCGGGTGATTACCAGATTGTTCTCGAGGATTTCGAGAGCCTTCCGCGTAATCATGTCAATTGTGAGGATACTATTAGCCACGATAAATTCCTTATGAAGTTAGTAACGGTTGCGCTCAAGTTTCTTTATCTGCCTAGCCCTGTCAGCCGCAATCCATTCGCTTGTGCTCATGGTCTTGACTGATCGAGGATCGGTAGTGTCGTAACTAGGCGCACCAGAAGAACGTGCGGTAACCGGCGCAATCGGGGTTGGTGCGCTGGTCGTTTTCTTGACAACGGGATTATCAGCCAATTTGGCTTCAAGTTTTCCGATTTCTTTGGCCTGCAAGATAGGCTGCAACTTGGAAATACGATCTGCCTCTTTGGGGTTCGCCCCCAAGAAATAAGCCACATCAGGGCCGATTTCAGATGCTTGGATCGACTGAGCCATCACTTCAGTAATTCGAAGGTTGGGGTTGTACGCAACTTGCTCGAAGTCCTCGTACTTATCCCGTGCTTCTTCTTCTCTGTCGCGGTAGCTCTCAAGAGTTTCTGACTGCTGTTTTTGCACCTCACGCTCTCGGATAATCTGCTCGGCCTTTTGATAGGCCAACGCCTCGGCGTAAGCCTCTGGCGTGTCAGCGTTTTCCACTAACGGGGTAGGTGCCTGCTTTGCAGCAAACTCTCGTTCCATCTTGCGGCGTTCTCTTGCGAGACGCTTGCCGAATTCAGCGTTCAGTTCTTCCTGCGTGAACAGTTTTTCTGAGGGCGCTTCATCAGCTACTTCCGGCGTTTGGTCTTCTGGCTCAGGCGCTGCCGTAGCCACCTGTTCCGGCGCGGGTGCTTCCGCTACTACTTCAACTTCTTCAGTCATTTATTGAATCCTGAGATTCCCTGGTCGTCGGGCCAGTACGGTTAAAAATCATTTTAATGATTTCCCACCATGTTGGCGGGGGTTCAAATAGGTCGTTAATCATCAGTATTTAGGCCAAATGCGAAGATGAGACATATTGCCGTACACAGTAGTGTTGACAGCCGTAGCAACCGATTGTGCCCATTGCAGTTGCAAGAATCCAGCAGTTGCCCCGTTTTCAACCGAGCCCTCAATCACAATTTGCCTACGAGAAGTAGCTGAACCAAAAATCACAGATGTGCCACTTGCCAATGTCTGCACTTGCGGAACTACGGTGTCAGCAGCGTCAACTTTAATTCCGTTGCTTGGCCCCCAACGTAATGCGCCAGATGGAATCGTAAACGCTATTTGTAAGTCTGGTACGGCTGACCCAGAAATATGTTCAATTACGCATTGAAAGTAAATGTTTGAGTTGGCCGCAAGATACCACTTCAATTCAGTATCGTTTTGCAGAACTGCGCTGTTGTTAACAATTTGATCGGTAATTTTTTGAACAATTTGCGGGACTACATCAATCTGAATTCCCGGCACATTAGGCGTCACCAGAGTGCCAATACTGCCCGTTAACCAGTTAAGAATACGGATGTTAGACGCACCATTAACAACAACAACTGCTGGGCTAATTGCGCCAAGCGTTGCATTGATAACAGTCAAACCCTCAATGTTGATGCCGTCTGTTGTCAAGTACAGAGGGCGGTTATCAACTCGTACTGCTTCAGTAACGTCAAGATATCTATTGTTTCGCAACCAAATGTTGCGCCCAGCAATATAAATGCCACCACCAACTGATGCGCCGCTGACAACTGAAGCACGAACTTCATGGTTTGCGCCAATCATGTACACCTGATGTTGGGTGTAATACACGGCAGCATTTGTTGCATTTGCGCTAAATTCACAGTTTTCTACAACAATTCTTAGCGAGGATGTCCCTGTTGTGTCAGATGGATATCCACAAGCAGCACCATTTCCGCTGTTGCTATAGAAACCGCATGTGTCCAACGTCATGCAGCCTTGTGGCCCTGTCAAGTTAGTTCTTCCACTCAACTGACCTCGATCAACGGCATACCCGTGACCACGATTGGCGTTGATGTAGCAATTCTGCATGTGGCCTTCTTGAGTGGCAGGGCCAACCCAATACGCGCCTGTACCTGGTTGTAACTGAATACATACGTTGTCTAGAAAACAACTCTGCATACGAATGGTCGTGCTGTCCACAACGTCTTCGCACTCAAACTGCACACCAAAACCAGTTGTATTAGTAGCCGCCGCCCGAGCGCCAGCCGCCGACAACCCTATATTTCTCAACCCGCTGAATCGACGATAGAACCGAACAACAGCCCCTGTACTATGTTCAGCCGTAATGATTGAGGCGTCTGCGCCATCACCAATAAGTGACACGCCGCGCTGAGTACAAGCCAAAATTGCAGTTGTTCGATAGGTGCCAACAGGCAGATAAATAGTGCCCCCAGTAGATGCACCCAAACTGTCAATAGCCGCCTGAATAGCAGCGGTATCATCCGTCACCCCATCGCCCACCGCCCCAAAATCCTTGACCGAAACGCTTTCACGCAACTTGGCCTGTACAGTTCTGGCTACCGCGCCCGTACCGGCTGGCGCGTAGCCGATGCCTGGGCCAAGGCTGTTGACGCTCGTCTGCACCGTCGCGCTGCTTTGCACGACAGGCAAAATCTCCGCGCCCGTCAGCGGGGTGGCTGACGGCGGTAGTTGGGTGATCTTTTTGTTAGACATTTAGTGCTGCCACTTTGTCTTGAAACGCTTTGATGCGTGCTTCCAACGCAGCGCGGTCAGACGCCAACTGCGCTGCGTCAGCAAACAACTTGGCTTCTTGAGCATCCAAGGAGTCTTTCTGCGATTGAACTTGCTTTTCACGCAGGCTCAATTCTTTGTCGCGGGCACTAAACGTAGCCGCCATGTCAGTTTCGCGGGTGCTCAATTCTTTTTCACGGGCGTCTTGTGCAGTCTTCTTGGCTTTAGCCGCAGCGTTTTGCTCTTTGGCATCAGCCAAAATTGCCGCAGCGTCAGTTTTGGCAACTTCCAACGCCGCCGCAGCATCAGCCTTCAGTTTCACGGTGTCTGCTGCTGCCGACAATGCGCCCTGACGGATCGCCAGTTCATCGCGCAACGCGGCCATAGACGCCAAATCTTTTGGCATCTGGGTCGTAAAGTACGTCAAGTAGTCCATACCGGCAGTATCGTTAATAATGTCCATGACTGACCCCTTATGCGTAATAACTGACGTTGATCTTGGCGCTGGCCGTCTGCTCAATAAACCGAATCTTGGTCAGATCGCCGTCGTATTGCAGCGTAACGCCTGCGGCCAAAGGCATACCGACTGAAGCGGTCGGGGCCACATCGTCGTCACGCCACCGGACTGCTTGAGTCTCAGCGGTGATGATAGCAATGCTAGGCTTGCACGACAAACCGTTAACGTCCACGATAGGCACGGTAAGCGCGGTTGACGCGCTCAAAGAAGTGATCTGTTGGTAACCTAGCCGAGTGGTTACAGCTTTGAGAGTGAGAGCCATTAAAATCTCCGTTCAGTAAATGACCGAATTGTAATTAGTAGTTCATCCAAATACACAACAACAGATTGGAAAAAACCGCCGTTGAAAAACAAACCGGAAAAAAATGGCCCTGATGCCATATCAGCAATCTTCCGCGTCTTGAAACTCTGGGCGCTGCTTCATGAGCGCGTACACCGCAGGGCGAGTCATGTCGGGAGCGTAATCTGCACCAACAATTTCCATCTTTCCAGCCGTTAAGGGGTGCTTACTAGCGTCGCGTGCGGCTTTGGATGCGTAACCGTAAAATGTAACTTCAGCACTCTTGCCCCCAAAACTTTCTTGGATGGCTCCAATGTGCCAATAGGTTGCGTAAATGCCGTAGTCGGTTTCTATTGGTTTCAAAAGTGCCATGTTTATCCTACAAGTAGTCTTCGAGTAGTTCCGCCAGAATCGGTAATGGTAACGTACCCTGCTTGAGAAACAAGACCGGCGGTATAGGTACCAAACTTGATGGTGCCTGTGCCTTTTGTTGCCAGCACCAAGTTGACGTTAGTGTCTGTTCCAGTACCAGTAATCGTCACGTTTGCTGGTGTAGCGCCGCCTGTAGTAGCAGCGCCAGTTATATTGACGTAATTTACAGCAGATGCGGTTGGTGATACCCGCATTTGATTTGATCCAGCAGAACCACCAATCGTTGCATTAGTGTTAAAGAAAAGATTGCCGCTGCTGTTGTAGATGCAGGCAACACTAGTTGATGAATCATAGTACGTTCTGGTGCTTGCTGTTGCTGCATCGCTGTTTCTAATCATCTGCAACCCACCAGAAGCACCAGCATTTTGAATGCTTATGCTGGTTGCATTGGAAATTGCTGGCGCTGATTGTAAAACAACTTTGCCCGTTCCGGTAATGCCTGTATTACCGCTGGCTACACCATCATCGCCGCTCCATAAGTCTGATATAGAGTACGTCCATTGTGTGCTACTACCTAAGCCAACATAAACAAATACCGCGCCTGTATTTATTGGCATTTGGTATAAGGATGTACTATTAAAATCAGATACTAAAAAAGCGGCATTTGTCTGATTGACAATGTGGAGCGAGTACCCTATTGGTAGGGTTGTTATGTCTGGCAAATAACAACCGGTACCAGTTCCTGTAAAAAACACGTTTTGTGCGGTTGTGCTGTCAAGGTTTGGGCTTGCTGAGTTAACATATGTCTGATAACTTGACAACTTATTGAACGCAGCATTGGCTGACGTTGCGGATGTGCCGCCAGAACTAATTAATAAAGGAGTTGTGGCAGATAAAGTAGTAAACGCGCCTGACGCTGGCGTTGTAACACCTACTGTAGTGCCGTTAATCGCGCCGCCAGTAATTGCAACTGCGTTAGCGTTTTGTTCCGCCAAGGTTCCGACCCCGCTCAACGTGTGATTGGCGTTCCATGCAGCAGCGCCGGTGCTGCTGAACGAACCGTCAGCCGGTGTTGAGTGGTTAACAACAATCGTCATGCCAAGAACCGCAGTTTGTACAGCGTGGACAAGTACAACGCCACAATTTCGTCAATCAAATTGTGCAAAGCGGTGTCTTTTTTGTCCACCACGTCGTATCGAACAACCTCAATCTCATCAAGTTGAGCCTGTAAAAACTCAATAATGTTGGCGGCTTTTTTGTTCGCCGGAACCGAAATCTGCCCCACCAAACCATGCCTGCCTTGGTATGCCTCGGTAAACGTATCGGCTAGTTCCACAATCTCGTTGTAAAACGTGTTCAACGCCATGTGTTTGCTGAAACTGCGGGTGTTGAGATGTACGCTGTGCGCTACATCGCGTCCAAGGAACAGCAAACCAACAAATTGTGCGGCGGTCATTGTGGCATCCCTTGTGGCATCTGCTGCTCCATACCTTCCATCGGCATCTCAGCACCCATATCAACATCCTGACCCGGCATTTCGGCAATCAAGTCGCCGCTGGTAATCATGCCGTGAATCGTACCCAACACGATCTCTTGAATCTGATCTGGTGACATACCGGCCTGCACGGCAGAAATGCGCTTGGTCTCGGCGTCAAACGCCTTGATCTTGGCTTCGTAGTCCTTGCGCTCTTGGTCTTGCACCTCAATGGACTTGCCGACGTTTTGCAGCATCTGGTGCATCTGCTCCATCTCCTGACCCATCGCCTCCATCTGCTGCTGTGCAGCGGCAAGCGCCGGATTGTCCTCGCCGTCACTCATCAGTTTTGGATCAATGGTCTTGGCAAAGCGTTTTGCCATCTCTTGCGCCCCAGGCCAATCCATGTTCTTGACAAACAGATCACCAGCCACAGCCCACAGGTTTGGATTGGCTTGCAGCATCTGGCCCATAGCCTCTAGCGACTCTTGGCGCTTGGTTGCGTAGCCGGGGCCGGTCACAGCCACCACATCGTACTTGCCAACGCCCAAGTTATAGATTTTTTCAATTACAACGCCTGATTGGTCAACGATCTTGTTGACAGGCTGCTGCTGGTCAGGATTGACCCTCACCATCTTGGTATCGCCGTCCTCGCCAATGATCCGAGCCACGCGCTGCGTGTCGTAAATCTTGGGGATCAAGTCCACCAGTTGCCGAGCGACGTTTCGCACGCTGCGGGCCAAGTTATCACCGTAGTGATACGTCCCAACGTCACCCTCGCGCTGGCGGGCCAGAATGGCCTTGCCAGATCGCTCATTAGAACCCATGCCCAACGAGGCGTTGTACTGCCCGGTGGTGGATTTGATGTCCTCAGACGCGCCTGCCTTGGCCTGCAACAGCCCAGATGACGCCATAGGCGGCTGGGCACGCTGCGGCAGCGGCAAAATAGACCCTTGGCCGTCAGTTACGTCTGGATTGACCTCCAAATACGGCCAGTTTTGCGTGTTGGCAGTCTTCCATTGGTTTTCGTACCCCTCAAACTGCCCGCCGTAACCAATAAACGGTGCTTTCGGGGCCAAAGCAAGCATTTCTGCCTCTTGAGACACCCAGTAGTTGTACATCCGCTGCGCGTCCTTGGCATTTCGCACCAGACCGCTCACATACAGACGCCCATCAACCTCGTATTCGTTGCCGACCACCCGAATGACCGGAATACACTTACCGGCCCAGTCGTTTTGCTCCAAGACCTCGTAGCCGTTGATCTTGCAATACTTGACTTTTGGCCTGTCTGACTCGCGTGAGCGGATCGGCTTGCCAAAAAACGCCTTCAACTGCTTGTCTTCCGGCGTGCCGGCAAACGCCGTCTGGTTGCCTGGGTATAGATTCAGCGTAGCGCGGTCGTAGTCGATGTAATAGTAGTCAGCGACTCGGATCGTGTCCTCGTTCAGCCAGTTGCTGATGGACTGATCGCCAACCCCAAGCGATTGCAGCGTCGTCACAGGCGCTGCGTTGGGGTACATCCGCTCGTATTCCTCGCGGGTCAGGTCTTGCGTGACAAAGCAATACTTGGCGTCCGCGCCAGTCGGGTCTTGGATCATCGGATCCATGTACACCGAGAACGAGTTACGCACCCGCCCAATCTTGATGTCCTGCTCGAACGTGTTGTCGTCGCAGTATTCGGTCAGCAGGCGGATGTAACCCTCGCCATACGCCACTTGGTTCTCGCAGGCGGTGTCGTAAGCTACGTCAGCGTCGCTGATGTACTCAATATGCCTGATCATGCCGTTGAAGATGTCGGCCACCTCGATGTCGGCGGTGTCGTCCACCGGGATGACCTTCGCCGCAGGCCTGTTCTGGCGCTGGTCGTTGGTGACTTGTTTGACGTGCTGCGGCAGCTTGTTGATCGTCAGGCACGGGCGTGCGTTGATCGTCTGCCCCTGCACCGCACCACGGGTTGCCAGCACATCAGCGGGCCACTGCCAGTGATTGTCAGGACTGCCTGCGTAGAACTTCAGGTCGTCAATCTCATCCTCGCGGGACTCAGACAGCGCCGACATAGCCATGTCCAACCGACTGCGAGCCGTTGACAGTAGGTCTTCGTTCCCGCTGGCTACAGCCTTTGCTGCCGTGATCCCGTTATCGTTCATTTCTTCTTTTGCGCTTCGCGCTTGACGCTGTAAGCAATAGCCACGGCCTGCTTGACGGGCTTGCCAGCCTTGACTTCAGTCTTGACGTTCTCTTTGAACGCCTTGGGCGTAGGTGATTTTTTCAGCATTACTTACCCTTTTTGGCTGTCTTGGCCGAATCTTTGAAGTCCTTGGCGCTGGGCGCTGCCTTGCTGCCGGGTTTGTTCATCTTCTCGCCAGAGCCAGCCTTGATGCGCTCTTGCTTGGCGTGGATTGCAGCATACAAGCCGGGTTTAGTAGCCATGATTAGCACTTCCATCGTTTGAGCGCCGCCTTGGCGCGTTCGCCGTCTTTGGCATTAGCCGCAACGGCACCCATACGGGCACAAAATGACGCCTTGCGCCCTTTGTCTGCCTCAGTCTTAGGATTAGGCGCGGGCGCTTTCAAGTTACTGCCGGTGGCTGCGTTGTACTTCTCGCGCCCTTTTTCCGTCAATCCCGCGCCCTTGCTCACAGGCAACTTCTCGCCGCGCCCTACAGACAGAGAAACACTTTTCTTCATGTCAGCTACCCATCCAAGATGTACTTACGCCGCTGCCCTGCGCGTTAACCCGCCGCGCTGGTTCCTTGTACTCACGGTGCGCGACAGGAAATGCAAACGTCACCGCCAGCGCATCCGCTGCGTCGGGCGAGGCAAGGCCTCTTGATTTCATATCTTTCTTGCTCTCCAGAAAGATTGTACCCCGCGAGTCTGGTTTCATCATAGGCGAAATCAGATCGGTTTTCAAGAAACGATCTTTCGGAATACTCGCCGTCCGCAACCACTCTTTCATCTTGCCCCACATCTCGGCGCGTTTGTTTCCGTACATGATGGGATTGACTGACTTATTGCCAAAGTTCACGCCCTTGATCTTAAAGCGTTGTTCCTTCAGCCGGTCAACGATACCCGCGCCCAGACCGCCCTCATCAATCACCACCATGTCGGGTTTCCATTCCTCGATAGCCTCGATGATGTACCCCACCACCGTCATGGTGTCGTCGCCACGGTGTCGGTCAATACGCACAATGTCGCGCCCCTGCCTCACCACAATCACCGTAGCATCAGCCCCAAACCGGGCAGGATCAACCCCAATAATGGTTGGTGCCGTCTGATCCTTGTACTTCTCCCGCGCCATCGCCTCATCCACAATGTCTGCCGGAATAAACTGGTCGTCGCCCTCTGACGGAAACTGCCCGTACACCTCAACGTGCGCCTGGCTGCTGTCTGGGCCGTACTCATCAATGATGTTTTGGTACACCGCCTTGTCGGTGCCCTCCACCGTCCTGGCATCCACCACCTTGTTAGTCCAGAAATCCCGCTTGCTGTTGAAGCACTCGTAAAAGTACCCCGTGTTGCGGCGCGGGTTGCTAAACGCCAGCCAAAGACGATTCGGCGTGTTCTCCGTAAAGAAACCAGCCGTCACAGCCCAGATTGAGTCGTCAATACCCGACGCCTCATCAAAGATCACCAGCACACCATCAAAGTTGTGGACACCGGCATAAGCATCTGGGTTCTCAGCCGACCACAGCCGACCCTCAACACCCCAATAGCGCGTGCCCTTGCGTAAGTCCTTCTCCACCAACTGAGTCAACCACGACGCCGGAGCCAGCTTGGTGGCACTCACCTCAAACCAATGGCTGTTGATGCTCATCGCCAGCCACTTGGTGATTTCGGCCCAAGTGACTGCTCTTAATTGACTCTCAGAGTTGGCTGAGATGATGGTCGTGCTGCCAATGCGGGTGGACAGCATCCAGATGGTTAGCCAACTGACTAAGGCAGACTTGCCAATCCCTCGCCCTGAACTGACCGCATGGCGCAGGGTCTCAAAGTCCACCAGCCCCTGCTGCCTCTTAATATGTGCAGCGATCTCCCGCAACACTTCCCGCTGCCACTTGCGCGGCCCCTTGAAGTTCGCCAAGGGCGTGTTCTCTTGGCCCCACGGAAAAGCAAACAGCACAAACGCCTCTGGGTCATCCGCAATCGCTGGTGACCACAGGGTGGTCATGAGCTCTTGCTCCTCCTCTGGCTTGTAGATGGTGGTTTGCATTTGCCTAGTTTTCCTGTAAAATCATGGCATGAACCTCTCGCCCATTGTCAACACCGATGTCAAGATGCCAGCCAAAATGCTAGATGCACTTGGCCTGCATGAAACCATCTGCATGGTGACAGGCGTGCATGAGGTCACCGAGCAGTCGGTAGTTGACTTCTTGGTTGAGCGATACGGCGACAAATTTGCCGCCACCTTCAAGCCCGAATACCTGTTCAATAGCCAAGACGCTTGAGCAACTTGTTGCTGAGAACACCGGCATATGGCTTCATTTGCAACGCCCGGATGTCTGTGGTGCGCGGATTGGTGACATCCGGAATGCCTCGTTCTTTTGCTGCTTCTGGCAGCAACTGATAAATATTGAGGTCTTCACCAAGTGTTCCCAGCCCCTGCCCAGGCACGCCGCGAGGATAAGCAAAATGCCCCGATTCCTTGATGACGGGCTGGCCCGCAAAAATCTCGCCCACGTTCATCACGCCGCCTTCTTGCGCGGCCAACTGCGCCGGGTCTGAAACCGCCAACCGCGCACCACCAATGTTCAACCCGCCTTCGTTGCGGAAGTCGGTGTCCATCATGTTCTTGATGGCCTTGCGTGCCTTGTCTGGTGCTTTGCGAAATTGCGCCACACTTTCTGGATCAGAAACACCTTTCCACTCAGGAATAAATTCCTTGATTGACTTGTCAAGCGACCGCTTAGTCCTCTTGTTCATCGCGGCATCAGCATACGCCAGCATCGTCTCGCCGGTCATGGACGCAAAGTCGCCGCCAGACGGGGCCATGCGCCACGGCAAATACAACGGATTTTGCCCAGTTGCCTGCTTAATGGCCCCAGCCTGCCTCATCAACTGATTCACCGGCCCTGTTGCAGATGACCACACCTGACCGGGGTTGTTGAACATAAAGTCTTGACCACCCTGCAACTCCACCGGCCTGTTGAACTTGACACCCTCAACACCCGTCAACTGCCCACCACCAGCGGTGCGATCCGCCATGCTGGTAATAAACGGCCTGCCCTCAAAATCAGCCAGCGACACCGTTGGCGCGTTTTGCGCTCCGGGGTTCAACTGCACATCTCGCGTCAAGGCGTTCAGCCGCCCCTGCTCTTTTACCCGTGGGTCATACCTCGGATCAAACGCACCAAACCCGCTGCGGCCTTGCTGGGGCAACGCATTCAACTGCATCCCCATGCGGGTCATGTAGTTCTCAGCCATGCGACCAGCCTGGGGCGCAAGTTCCCTTGCACCAGCCTGCAATGCCCGACCGCCCAGCCTAGCCGCAGGCGAGACAAACGGCGCAACCGCCAGCGCAGCCTCGGCTACGTCCGGCTTAAGTTGCAACGTCTGGCCCCTGCCGGTTGTCAGCGCATCGCCATACGACATCTTATCTAGCGTGCTGGCTATCGCAGGCACACCAAAGAAACTAGCCACACCCTGTGCCTGCTGCGTTCGCTCCGGCGAAAAGGTGGAAGCCATCAAATCCGCAAACGCACCAATGTACGGGTTGCGCTCAACGGGCTGCATAGAGTCTTGTTTGGGCATGGAGCAGATGATAAATTAAAAAAAGAAAAATTTGTTCGTGAGGCTACCGTTCCCGTGGCCCTTTCGCGTCGGCCCTACCCCCCCCCCGGCGACCCCGTCGGGCTGGCAGGCACCTCCGGCGCGGGACGTTAATGAGCACTCACTTCACAGTTGACATAACACCCGTTGTCAACATTAGACGTCCCGCGACTCGACATCCACCACATCGCTGTTGTCATTCAGTACACGTTGCTTCGCCTGGGCCAGCGCATCCATCACGCTGATGCGTGCGTCGGTCACAGCCACATCAATGCGGTCACCGTACCTCTTGGGTTGTAACTTGGCAGCGACCCACTTGCGTGCGTCAACGCGCAGCCGTTTGTCGGCCACCCAGGCGCTCATTGCAGCAGGCTCTAAGCCCTCAGGAGGCGCTGAATCGCTGATCTCAATGATCTCCTCAGCCAACTTGTCTGCGCGATCTTGTAGCGCCTTCTCGTACTTCGCTTGGAAATCGAGGTCATTGGCGATGTGCCTGCGTGCCTGCGCCACGCTTGGCATCCAAGTGTGCTTCGCCAGCGCCGTGCTGAGACTGCCGCCGCTGCTGATGGTATCGAGAATAACTTCCCAGCACCTATTCTCTGGCCCATATAACCTGTCGGGCTGCGGTAATGACTTCAATGCGGTTTTCATATAACCCCCATGCGCCTGCGCGTAAACATATCACGGTTGCCGCAAAATGCGCTCAACCCCCTTCCCGCCCCCACCTCACCCACCACCACACCACCGATGTGAGTGCCCACTAACATCTTAGGCTTTCCAGCACGATTCTGCCCGCGACGAACGGGAACTCGGGAACTATCCTTAAGGATATAGTTCCCGTTCGTTCCCGGTTTTCGTCTTTTCGCCCCCTTGAACCGTTCCCGAAAAGTTCCCGAAAAGTTCTCAGTTCCCACCTGTTCACCCCTTTTTCTTGCGGATCATCATGGCGCTAGACTCGACCGGATCGCTCACGATCCAACCTCCATCGTCTGCCTCGATAACCTGAGCCACTAATAATGCAGCAATCAATTTGCCATCTGCTGACGGCCTCACATATACCCTCGCAGACGCATCGCTGATACCCATCTTGTGAACCATATACTCGATCAACGCACCACGCTCGATGTACGGATGGCCCCTTCGTTCTGGTGTGCCTGATGCCCACCATGCGTTCTCAATCGTCTTGCGGTGCGTTGCCAGCCTGCTGTCTGTCTTGACCGTTGCCACCATGGTGGATGGCACCAGCACCGCGCTGGTGACGGGCGCACCGTCTTCATCAAACCATCCGGGAATGGTGATCTGCTTCAACTCCACGCTGATGGTGGGTGCTAGTTCAGCATCCTTGGACTTGCGCTGGATGATCTGCATTGGCAGATTAGATGTGGCGGGCACGATGCTGATCTCGATGTCCAGCGCACCACGCCATGCTGATGATCCACGGGCACGGTGTTGAGCCTCATCGCTCACGCCTGTGTGATGGACAAGAATGACCGTGCACTCAAATTCGTGCATGAGTCGTGCGCAGGCGTCCAACATGGTCTTGGCGTCTTGGGCGCTGTTTTCGTCGCCTGCGAGAAAGCGGTGCAGCGTGTCCACAACCACCACGCTTGGTGAGCGTGGCAAAGACCTAATGTGTGCTGCTGCCAGTTGATAGCCATCGGCGGTGTTGAGATCGCAACCTGACTGAGATAGCCACATCAACAAGCTGGTGGCGTTGTTATGGTGCTTCCACGCTGCAATGCGCCCGCGCAGACCTTGGTGACCCTCGCCTGCAAGGTAGACCACATCGCAAGGCTTGACCTTGTGGCCGTGCCAATCGGTCATGTTTGCTGCGAGGTGCAAAACCCAATCCAGCACCACAAACGTCTTGCCGCCACCGGATGGGCCGTGAACCATCACTAAGGCGTCGGCCTGAATCCACTTCTTTACCAACCAACTGACAGGACTAGGCTTGGCGCTGAAGTCGTCAGCACCTACCAGCCAATCGTTAACGGGTGGCGTCAGCAACGCCAAGAGGTCACCGCCTGCCTGGGCGTAATCGTTGGCATCGCCAAGGTCTGGTGGCATTACCATCCGTGCGCCGTGTTTGGCTGATGCCTGCTCTGCGTACCGCTGGCCGACGCCTGATTTGTCATTGTCGGCCACAATCACTAGGTCGCGGTTTGGTACGATAGATCGAAACAAGCCCGCAACGGGAACAAGGTTGCTGGCGCTATATGCCACCACCACGGGGCAGTTGGTCACCTCATGGATGGTCGCAGCAGTCGCAAACCCCTCAGCAATGTAGATCGTGCCTGAGTGCTTGAGGTCGCTGACATCAATGGTGCCGAGCAACCAAAACTTGCCACTTGTCTGCCCGCCTGGGTGGTACAGCTTGCCGCCTTCGCTGTCGATGTACTGCAAAGACGACATCGTGCCGTCAGCATCGTATAGCGGCACCACTAGCCTGCCATCGCCTGTGACCCGTGCGCCGTGGGGTGCGATACCCTTGCGTTTAAGATACGGGTGGTCTGGCGATGCGCCTATGCACTCGGCCCAAATGGTGTCAACGACATCTGCTACCACCTCATGCTTGCGGGCCTGCTCAATCTCGCGTGCGGCCTTGGCCTCGGACATCCTGCGAGCAAACGCCATCTCATCGGCCTGGTTAAGCTGCCTGCCCACCTCTGCCCGCCACGTCTGCTCCATTCCAGCACGCCAACAGCCAAAGCGCCCTGCTGGGATGCCGTCGCTGAACGCGATGTACCAACCCGGCTTGTCACCGTGGCCTGGCGAGCCCTTGGTGCCTGACTTGAACCTGTGAATCTTGCCGTCGAGGTGGATGGTGTCCGGTGGCTCGAGGCCAGCATCGCGCATGGCGTCTTGGAGCTGCTGCTCCGGCGGGGCCAGCACGGGTGCGGGGGGTGGCGACCATGAGCCGCCGAGGATGTGTCTTAGATCAGCCATTGACCGCCACCGTGCTTGTCTGGCGCAGATACGTCTCAATAGAACGCATGGTGGACTTGCTTGGCCTGTTCTTGCCGTTGACCAGCCTGTACAAAGTGAACACGCTCAGTCCTGTGGCCTGAGCCACCACGGGCAGTTTGCGGTCGGCAAGACGTTGCTTGATTTCGGTGAGGTTCATAAATGTCAAAAAAAGTTGCAGAAAGTGCTTGCATCCTAGCACCAATCTCTGTACAGTTCAACTCATGCGCTGAACAGATGGTCTAACTAGCGCAAAACAGGAGAAAGCAACATGAACAAATTGATCGAAGCATACGAGGCTAAACGCGCAGCCAAAGGCAAGCCTTGCAAAGTGACTTACAACAACAATGGCACCTACACCATCGTGCCCAAAAACATTTTGGTGCCGTATGTTGTGACTACCGCTGAACTTAAGGCGAGGATTGCAGCATGAGCAATCAAGTCCTTTACGTTATCGTGTTGTGTACCAAAGTGGCAGGCAAGCGCAAGGTACATGAAGACAAATACGCTGTTGCTGCTAACACAAAAGAGCAAGCCTATCAGCGATTTGACGCGCTTTATCCGGGCCACCGCGATTTGGCAACCATGTTCTACATGGAAGTCTTTGAGGACGGTTTGTGCCGTGTTGCATAAATAAATTGCAAAAAGTCAGCACAGGCTGCAAAAGCCTGTGCTATGATTGCATCATGCGCTGACCGGATGTCCCGACAAGCGCAAAACAGGAGATGTCAAAAATGATCAAGCAATACAAAGTGCCCGCCAAGTTCTGGGATGACTTCTCAGACCGCTGCCCATGCGACGGCGACCCCGAAGTCGAGATGCCCAACGAGGTGTCGCGGTCTGGCAACCGCGTACTAATCGAAGGCACCGATAGTCAGATCGAGTGGCTGCGCAGCGATGCGCAGTACTACAGCCACCGCTGGGGTCCAGATGAACTGCCACCTGGATTGAAGATCAGCGCGGCGGCTACTGTCAAGGCACTTGCTAAATGAAGCGCCTCCTGATCGAGGTGGCCCAAGCCACCCTAGCCGCCGCCATCATTGGCGCACCGCTGGCCTATTACTTCATTTTTGTGATGACCCCTTAAAAAAGTTTGCACAGACTTGCAAAAGTCATGTTATAATTGCATCAGCGCGAAACAGATTGTCTGAACCGCGCTTAACCAAGGAACCAAAATCATGTCACTTACATTTGACCTCAGCGGCGTCAAGGATCAATTCCTGCTCGGCCACCCACATTACGACGATCAATGGCACCCAGTAGCGTTTGCGCTGGCAAACCTCTCGGTGCCTTGCGGGTTCCGCGAGATCACCGCTAAAAACGCAGACGATGTTACTGAGCGTGTGATGGCGTACCAACTGGTCGGCGGTTGTATGCTGGGTCGCCCTCGCGGTCTGGAAAAGAGTAGCGTGTACATCACGCCTGCTGATGTCCGGGCATACATAGGCTTGACCACCAACGCCGGGGCCAAGTCTCGAAAAGAATTTGCCAACGACATGGGCGAGATGGCGTTGCGTCAGGGCCAGTTCCTGCGCAACGAGGGAACGCTTGATGCGGTGGGCGACTTCATTCCGTACACCGCCATCGAAATCTTTGCAAAATAACTTGTAACCCGCCGCCGGTCGGTCACCGGCACTTAAACCAACGCCAAAACTGGAGAACCAAACATGGCTGTTATTTTGAAATCAACGGGCGACTTTAGCCGCAACGGTTTAGACATTTTGCTTTATGGACAAGCAGGAGCAGGAAAAACTACCGCAATAAAAACGCTGCCCAACCCCGTGGTGCTGTCAGCAGAGGGTGGCTTGCTGTCCATTCAAGACGCAAACATCCCGTACATTGAGATCACCTCAATGTCTGATTTGATGGAAGCATACGAATGGCTGTCAAGCCATGAGGCGAAGCAGTTTGAAAGCGTTGCTCTCGACAGCATCAGCGAGATCGCAGAGGTCTGCCTGAACTCCGAGAAGAAGATTGCCAAAGACCCGCGCCAAGCATACGGTGCCATGCAAGAACAGATGGCCGATGTGATCCGCGCTTTCCGCGATCTGCCTGGTCGCCATGTCTTGATGACCGCCAAGTTGGAGAAGGCCACCGACGAAATGGGGCGCATCCTGTACTCGCCCTCAATGCCAGGCAACAAAACCGGTCAAAGCCTGCCTTACTTCTTTGATGAGGTGCTTGCGCTTAGGGTCGAGAAAGACGCCGACGGCGTGAGCCAGCGTGCCCTAATGTGTGACTCTGACGGGTTGTGGATCGCCAAGGATCGCTCTGGCAAGCTGGGCACCTGGGAGGCACCCGACCTTGGCGAGATCATTAAGAAGATCGGCGGTGCGGCATGAGAGCCATGCGCGAGATTGCCGCCGAATGGCACGCCGAAAAGGAAGTTGAGCGTCAGGCCGTTGAGAACCGCAGGCGTCTTGAAGACGAGATGGTCAAGTCGTTTGCGTTGCACCCCGATTTGGACAGCACCGTTAGCAAAGACGTTGACGGCTTTGTGATCAAGATCACGGGTCGCATTGACCGCAAGGTTGATGCCGACAAGATTCAAGAGCTGGCTGCCCAGCATGGCCTTGAGTCGCACCTTTCAACCCTCTGCCGGTGGAAGCCGGAACTTAACCTCAGCGTATGGAAAGCAACCGATTCGACGATCACCAAACTGTTAGCCCCGGCCATCACCGCGAAACCAGGGCGTCCAAGCTTTTTAATCGTTCAAAACAAGGAAGAGAAATGAAACTCGGAGAAACCTTTTCTGCTGCTGAATTGCAGCCATCCACGCCATCCTATGACTTGCTGCCTGCTGGTTGGTATACCGCCATCATCACCGAGGCTGAAGTCAAAAGCACCAAAGCCGGAAATGGTAGTTACATTAAGTGCCGCTACGACATCACCGGCCCATCGTGCCAAGGTCGCGTGGTGTTCTCAAACTTCAACATCCAAAACCCCAGCACCAAGGCTGAGGAAATCGGACGCCAGCAGCTTGGCGAAATGATGCGTGCCTTGGGTCTGGCATCTGTCAGCGACACCGATGAGCTGATCAACGGTCACCTTACTATCAAGGTCGATGTGCGCCCAGCGTCTGGCGAGTACGGCCCCCAGAACGAGGTCAAGGGCTGGCGGTCAAGCACGGGCAGCCTGCCACCGCAGCCAAAGCCTGACGCGCCTGCTAGTGCGCCGGCCAAGGCATCGCCACCGTGGGCTAAGAAGTAAAAAGGCGGGGCGGCTTGATTTGGTCTTTGACTAGGCCAAGTGGAAAGTCAGAAAAACCTTGGCATCGACATCCTCAAGTGCTGACTTGACGCCGCCCCAAACTGAACTGAACAAAGGAGAGAATCGTGGAGATTCCCGAGGCAGAGAATAGCATCACCGCGCTGATTGACAAGCACCACGAGGCGCAGGCAGCGCAGGAGATGCCACGCCCGCATCTTGGCTGTTCAATCGTCGGCCATCCTTGTGACCGCTGGCTGTGGCTGTCGTTTCGGTTTGCGGTCAAGCCAGCTTTCCCCGGCAGAGTCCTGCGGATGTTTAGACGGGGTCGCAACGAAGAGGCAACGATCATCGATGACCTACGGGCCATCGGCATCAAGGTGCGTGCGCTGGAGGCCCAGATGCGCGTGGCTTTTGGTAGTCACTTATCTGGCAGCGTGGATTCGATCTTAGACGCTGGCGTGCCAGGAGCAGTTAAGACAAAGCACATTGCCGAGTTCAAGACGCACTCAAGCAAGTCGTTTGCAGACGTACAAAGGCAAGGCGTTGAGAAGTCAAAACCCGAGCATTACGTTCAATGCCAGTTGTACATGGCAGGGACGGGCATCCATCGCGCTTTGTACGTTGCCATTAACAAGGACGACGACAGCATTTATACCGAGCGACTTGTATACGACAAGATCATTGCGGATAAGTACATAGCCCGCGGTCAACGCATTGCGCTGGCTGATCGGATGCCCGAGCCGGTAAGCACCGATCCAAGTTGGTATCAATGCAAGTGGTGCCCCGCTTACTCCATGTGTCATGAGGCGCAGCATACAAAGGAAGTCAACTGCCGAACTTGCGCACACAGCACCGCCAAGCCTAACAGCACTTGGGATTGCGAGCGTTATGAATCCGATGACATTCCGCTGGAGTGGCAAGTGCGGGGCTGCGAATCGCACGTCCTGCATCCAGACATGGTGCATTGGAAGCGCAAGGATGGCCCGAATGAGTGGACGGCGGTCTACGTTGTGGACGGCAAGGATGTGGCAAACGGCGACCCAGACGCGCATATTTACTCTAGCAAGGAACTGCTGGCTAATCCCGCGATGTGCGCGGTGGGGGATGAAGAAATTGAAAAACTGCGCGGTAAAGGCGCAAGGGTTGTATGAATGAGTTGGCTCTTTTCGCGGGCGCTGGTGGAGGAATACTCGGCGGCAAACTGCTTGGATGGCGAACAGTCTGCGCCGTTGAATGGGAGCCCTACCCCGCAAGCGTACTGTGTGCCCGACAAAATGACGGCCTTCTCGCGCCTTTCCCGATTTGGGATGACGTTTGCTCTTTTGACGGCAGACCGTGGGCAGGAATTGTTGACGTTGTATCTGGAGGGTTTCCATGCCAAGACATCAGCGCAGCAGGAAAAGGCGCAGGCATTGACGGAGAGCGCAGCGGAATGTGGGGAGAAATGGCACGGATCATTCACGAAGTACAGCCCCGATACGTCTTCGTGGAAAACTCACCAATGCTCACTAGCAGGGGACTTGGACGAGTTCTCGGAGACCTGGCCTCAATGGGGTTTGATGCGCGGTGGGGAGTGCTGGGAGCAGCAGACGTTGGTGCAAACCACCAAAGGAACAGGATTTGGATTGTGGGCAACGCCAGCAGCATCAGACGGTCAGCGAAGCGGAACGATCACGGACAAGATGACGGGTCAAAGCCTATCACAGATGGTCAACACGCCAGCCAAATGGCCGACGCCTTGTGCAACGGATTACAAGGGATCAGGCCAAACGGGACAGTTGAGGGACAGGTTGGATTACGCTGCCGAACGGGGAGCAACCAAATCAAACAATTACGCGACACCGCAAGCGAGGGACTTTCGTTCTGGGTCAACGGATCGGTGGGACAACCCAGAGCGATCACGGAATCTAAACGATCAAATTGGTGGTCAATTGAACCCGACGTGGGTCGAGTGGCTGATGGGGTGGCCGCTAGGGTGGACAGACTTAAAGCCATTGGAAACGGACAAGTCCCACTCTGCGCCGCAACAGCATGGAGATTGCTGAATGGCGATTGAACTCCGCCCCTACCAACAGCGCACCATTGATGAGCTGTATGCCTGGTTCAACGCAGGCAACACCGGCAACCCCTGCGTGGTCTTGCCAACTGGCGGAGGCAAGTCTCACATCGTGGCTGCGCTTTGCAAGGACGCCTTGCAAAACTGGCCTGAGACGCGCATCTTGATGCTCACGCACGTCAAAGAACTGATCGAGCAGAACTGCGAAAAGATGCTCCAGCATTGGCCCGATGCGCCCTTGGGAATTTATAGCGCCAGCCTCAACAAGCGCCAGATTGATTCAATCACGTTTGCTGGCATCCAATCGGTGCGGCGCAAAGCTGGCCTGCTGGGGCACATTGATCTGGTGCTGGTCGATGAGTGCCACCTCATCAATCACAAGGATCAAGGCGGCTACCGCACGCTGCTGGCCCAACTCAAGCTCATCAATCCCCAGTTGCGGGTGATAGGGCTGACTGCTACGCCTTACAGGCTTGGGCACGGAATGATCACCGACGAGCCTGCGCTGTTTCACGGCCTGATTGAGCCGGTGATGATTGAGGAGTTAATTCACAAAGGGTATTTGTCGATTTTGCGATCCAAAGTCACCACATCAAAATTAAGTGTCGATGGCGTACACAAGCGCGGTGGCGAGTACATCGAATCGGAACTGCAAGCAGCAGTCAACACCGACCACCTCAATCAGTCGGTCGTTGATGAGGTCATAAGCCGCGCAGAAGGGCGCCGGGCGTGGTTGTTTTTCTGTGCTGGGGTAGCGCACGCCGAGCGCGTTTGCGAGGCGCTACAGGGGCGCGGCATCAAGGCTGCGTGCGTGACCGGCGAGACGCCCAGACTGGAGCGCGAGCAGATGCTGGCCGACTTCAAGGCGGGCAATTTGCAAGCATTGACCAACGCTAACGTGCTGACAACGGGCTTTGACCATTCCGCCATCGACCTGATCGCCATGCTGCGCCCGACGATGAGCCCTGGCCTGTACGTCCAGATGGCAGGCCGCGGGTTGCGCCCATCACCCGGCAAGACAGATTGCTTGGTGCTGGACTTTGCAAGCGTGGTGGGCACGCATGGCCCCATCATCGCTGTGACGCCACCCAAGAAGCAGGGCGACGGCAACGGCGAAGCGCCGGTGAAGGTCTGCGACAACTGCGATGAGTTGTGCCCCATCAGCGCAAAAATCTGCCCAGCCTGCGGTCACTTGTTCCCCGAGCCAGAGGCCAAGAAACTCAAGCTGTGCCAAGACGACATTATGGGGTTAGATGGCACCGAAATGACTTTGACCGGGTGGAAGTGGCGGGAACACACTAGTTTGGCAAGCGGCAAATTGATGTTGGCGGTGTCGTACTACGGTCGTCTAAGCGACCCCGCCGTGACCGAATACTTTCCCGTACTGCATGAAGGTTATGCAGGACAGAAAGCCATGAAGGAAGTCATTAAAATTGCAGACCAAGCCAAAATTGTCGGCATGAATGTAGACAATCTCAGCAGTTTGGCAGCGCAGTTGAGCAACGGCAATCCACCGATTCAGATCAAGTATAAAAAGGACGGGAAGTTTTTCAGGGTTCTACAAAAGGAATGGGAATAATGCAAACTTATCCTTCAGAAGTTATCAACTGGACAATGAATCAATTGCTTCCAGTTCACAAATTAAAACCAAGGCCAGTTAATTATTGGACATATGAAAAATGTCTTGAAGATTCCAAAAGGTTTCAAAGTAGGAACCAATGGTCGCGGGGCAATCGAGGTGCGTTTCAATCTGCATGGCGCAGCGGTTGGATGGATGAAATGATGCCGCCTGGGGGGCGCAAGTGATTCATTATCACGGATTGCCCATCAATCCTGCTACCGCTGCTGTTCGCGCGGTGTCAGGTGGGCACGCTTTTGTGTCTTACAGGCATCCGGGTCAATTGACTTTGGCGTTGGATATTTGCCAAAGTTTCGCGGTAGACAACGGAGCTTTTAGCGCATGGAAAAGCGGTGATCCGGTGCTGGATTGGTCTGAGTATTACGATTGGATTAGAGAGTTGCATCGTTATCCAAACTTTGACTTTGCGGTGATCCCAGATGTGATTGATGGTGATGAAGAAGCAAACGATGCGCTTGTGACCGAATGGCCTTGGCGCAAATCAGCACCGTGGATTGGCGCACCTGTTTGGCATTTGCACGAATCTTTGGAGCGATTGTCTAGGTTGGTCGCAGAGTTTCCTCGCGTTTGCTTGGGCAGCTCGGCTGAGTACGCGCAGATTGGCACTCCAGCATGGTGGTCGCGCATGGCAGAAACAATGGATGTGGTGTGCGACAAAGAAGGCAAGCCTGCTGCAAAAATTCATGGGTTGAGAATGTTGAACCCAGACGTTTTTACACGGTTTCCATTTGCCAGCGCAGACAGCACTAATGTTGCCAAAAACATAGGAATTGACTCTGCTTGGCGTGGAACCTATACGCCGCCCACAAAAGAGGCAAGAGCTGCCGTCATGCGAGAAAGAATAGAGTCATCTCAATCTTTATGTGTTTGGGATAGGAAAGTTGGTCAGATTCAAAAGAACCTATTTTTAGGAGTGGCATGAAAACTGAACACGAAGAACAACGAGAACTGGTGCGCTGGTTTCGCCAGACGTACCCCAGCACGCTTATATTTGCCATCCCCAATGGCGGTGCCCGCAACATTGCTACTGCCTCACGCCTCAAGGCCGAGGGTGTGATCAAGGGCGTGCCAGACCTATTCATCCCAGCTTGGGAGACTTGGATCGAGATGAAGCGCACCAAAGGCGGCAGTCTTAGCCCACAGCAAAACCTGATGCGCGTTTATTTGGAAAGTTTGTTTTACAAAGTGTTGGTGGCAAAAGGGTTTGAAGATGCAAAACAACAAATTGAGGAATTGAGAAATGAAGTGGATGAAGTGGCACAAGGGTGAACCCCCATTGGTAGGTTGGTATCCAACTAAGAGAATTCGGGACAAAGCGTGGCCGAATGGTTACCGTTGGTGGGATGGACAACGCTGGTCATGGTGCGCTTTCCCCCATGAAGATGCGTATATGGCTGGCAAGTGGGCCGCGATGAAAGAGCCGAAAGGCCACAACTCAGAAATTATGTGGGGAAAGCCACAAGTGATCAATTGAGTAAGTTTAGGAGAATTATCAATGAGCGATAAATACCACCGCACAATGCAGTCAGCCTTTGGCCCCTATACCGACGATTACATCTACGACGATGACCCCGCCGAATCGTGGATGTTTTGGCTGGCCGTAGGGGTTACGATCTTGCTGGCTGTCCTGATCGTGTGGTTGCTGTTATGCTGATCTTCCGCCGCTGTATGCTGGTGGCGATGCTCACCGAGGACGCGCCGCCAGAGAAGGCCGAAAGCATTGTGTTAGGTGCGTTGGCCGCGATTGGTTACAGCGTGCCGACGCCCATTCCTAAAGGCGATCTTGTGTCGTTGACTCTTTACTTACGAAATTACGCACATGAATCCGGCAGGCGAAAAAGTGATGTTTGAAGATTGGCAACGCGAGACGTTGGTGCAGTTTGCCCAAGAGGCCAACGAGAAGATCAAGCAGCAGCAGGCCGAGATTGAAGCGCTGCGGGCTGACCTGAAAACCGTACTGAAAGCCTGGCGTGATCAAATGTCCTGAGTGTGGCAGGCACGCCAAGGTCAAGGAGTCTCGCCCTCGCCCGTGGGGGAGATACCGGCGTTACGAGTGCCAATCAGGCCATCGATGGAGCGTTCAGGAACGCAATACAGATACGCTCCATGCTTCTGACAGTACCAAAGATCGTCCTCCTGAGAAGGACTAGCGCATCCGGCCAGCAGCAAAAGTATTTGCAGTTGTTTCAACTTCTTTGACCCTGCGTTCCCAACCTTTGCCGAATGTGGGCCAAGTTGACCGGCCTTTGAGAAACTCTAGCCGGATTGCGGTGTACTTGTCGATGACCATCAACGGATTGGTTAGCAGCACTTGTTTCAGCGTCTGCTCACCGATTGCACCATCGGCGACAGCGCCGACCGTTGTTTGCAGCCATTTGGCCGCGCGGCTGACGCCTGAGTTGACGGCAGCATCAAACACGCAGTAATCCACGCCGCTTGGCAGCTTGTCGCCTTTGACCCTGTCCCAGTACAGTTCTTTGTACAGCGGCGCGACCTTGGCTGGCGTGAGCGCCTTCATGTTTTCTTCGCTAACTGAGCGGTCAATCCAATCTTCCCAAACGGCCTGCGTCACTCCAAGATTGGTGCGCCCGCCTGGGTCAGACGGGTGGTTGACGTAGCCGCCTTCATGTTTGAGCAGTTCAGTCAGACTTTTCTCAAAGTTTTGCTGCATTTTTTTCCTTGCTCCCAATGCTGCTGCCAAACCAGAAGTTCAAAAGAGTTGCCACCACCGTGCCCAAGATAAATCCTAAGATGGTGTCGGCAAACCGGATGTTTTTATCTGGAATTACGCTGAACGTAATAAAACCGATGTACACCACAGCGGCAACTGACCAGAAGGTAGTCAGGTACATGGTGAACCGCTTGGAAAAAATGTCCGATTGCTGTAACGCGATCTTTTGCATATCGCGGGCGTCGGCGGTGTTGGCGTAGTCGGCCTTGATCCTATCAAGATCAATCTGCGCCAACTTCAACGCAGCGTCTGGGTCTGCGCTGATGGCTTTAGTGACCTCTTCAACGCTATCTGCTACTCCAAATGCTTTAGCAATAGCAGACACAGCAGCACCCCCAGCAGGGCCAGCAACGATACTTGCCAGAGCAGGGGCAACGCTTCCCAGTAATTTAAGAAGGTCATTCACTTGTCGGCCTTATTGTCCAGACGGTCAAACAGTTTAGTCAACATCTCTTTGATTTCTCGGATGTCGTCCTTGTAGTCATCACGCACCACATACGTTCGCGGCAGTTCTTCGCGCAGCTTGGCAAGATCAGCCTTCAATTCCTTGACTGCTGCCCACATTTCGCGGGCAAACCAGCCCAACACGCTTGCCGCTGCCCCAAAGGCAAGATTGATGAGGTCTTGTGAGTTCATGGTGCAAGGTTGTTGATTGGCGGTGCTGAAGGGGCCAACTGGTTGGTAGGCTGTTTCAATGCTTTAGAAACTTGACTCTTGGTGTACAAGCCTTGAGCCATTTTAATGGGAAAGCCAACTCCAGGCACCTCGCGCAAAGATGCTCGCAAGCCTTGCATCACGGCGCTGCCGGTGCCAGAAAAGTTGACCGCGCCAGGTTCCTTGACCAGCACATCCCGCACGCCATCACGCAAGTCCAAGATGTGATCGCGCCCTTTTTTGCCAAACAAGTATTCAAGTTTGCGTTCTTTGTCCAGTTGATTGACAACCTTAGTAAATGCTGCCGCCGACATTGAATCGTTTTTGATTAGCGCATCTTCAAGGTGCTGGATGGTCTGCCCGCGCAACTCGGCCATTGCTTGTTGACCTTGTGCGCCGCCTTTTTTCAGCAGAGTGGTCACCGTTCGCATTTCCTCAAGCGGGCCTTTAAGCACAACGTGGTCAAACACTTTGTCCAGCGCAACCTTACGGTCAGCGTACCCAGTTTTAGTGCTTAACAAAGCATCAACTTTTGCCACATCTTCAAATTGACGAGCAAGGTTTAACCGTGCGGTGCGGGCCTGCTGGTATAGCTTTCCGCCAGCCCCATCACCAATTTGAGTAATGATGTCTTTAAGCTCGCGGGCACTAGGTGAATTTTTAACCTTGCCAATCTGTTGGTAAATGTCTTCCAACGCTCGCACAGTAATTTGCCCCGTCTTACTGGGGTCATTCATTACCAATGATTCAGCCACCGAATCCAAAATTGGATCAAGGGTTTTGCGAAATGTTGGTGTTTTAGTGTTGATAAAATCCAGCAAAGGTTGATACGGAACCGGCTGCAATGTTTCGCCAGATTCGTCTGCCAATCTGTATTTGTTTTTGTAATCGTTGAACTTTTTGGTGTATTCGGCGTTCAACGCCTCATCAACAATCTCGCCAACTTTAGATGCCTCAGTTGTCTGTGCGCCAACTTCATCGCTCATGCGTGCAAAGTTGTTAGCAATAGCCTGCTTTTGAGTGCCTCGAAAGTTGCTCATGTTTTGCTGAATATCTCGGGACGCGCCTTCATTGATGCCTCCCAAAGACCCACGTTCAGCCTGCGATTCAAACTGTTGTTGCGGCAAATTCTTGGTGCGCTCGCCAATCGTTGATGGGATGTTGAGGCGTTGCAAGCGTTCAGTACGCAGCAACTCATCAGCGGTAACGGCAGCACCGCCACCCGCCATTTGTGCTGGAGAGCGCGTCAGGGCGTTAGTGATTGGAGCGGTGGCCTGTCTGACCATAGGCGGCACGGCAGCAGCGCCTTGTTGCACCATAGTGCCCGCCTGCCGCATAGCCGGTGCAGCCAACGCATTGGCGGTGGCTGTGAGCGTACCCATTGGCTGCATAGGGGGCAAATACCCCATAGCCGTACTAATGCCGCCCATAATGTCTTGGCCGGTCTGAGTGCGTGGCGTGAACAAGCCACGCGAAGATTGTTGCATGGCTCGCTGACCAGCAGCAATCGCTTCTGGTGAGCCTTGCGGCGCTGGGCTAGACAGTTCCCCCACCACGTTGGCAATGGGTCGGACAACACCGCCAACAACTGCGCTGCCCAACGCCAAAGGCGTTTCAAGCACACCGCCCAACATATCTATCACAGAACGATCTTGCTTTACAGCAGCAGGTGCTGGCGTTGCACCGCCGGGGATTTGATTTGGCGATGCAAACAACCCAACCGACTGATAAAAATCAGGTTTTGGCACATCTGCATAAAATTTTGTGTGCAACGCATCAGCCAATGCCAAGTCTGGCATATCGTTGTACTCAGGATGCTTTGCCCTAAATTCAACAAGCGTTGCCATTGTTATTTCCTGATTCCTAAAGGATCATTGTTGGCAGCACCAGATACATCTGGAACTAATGCTGCCGCTTTTCCAGCAGCAATTTTTGCAGCAGAAATTACGTTTTCCAACCGTGCTTTTTTATCTTTAATTTGTTTTGGCCCATCACCAATCGAAGGAAAGTAAGAACGACGATAGCCTTCCAGTTGTTCTTTTGTATATGCTGCACCAGTTCCCAAGGTCAATGCAGCATCAAGCAAATCTAATTGTGCAGACTCAACACGTTGCCGCGCTTCAGACGTTAAGAAATTTGCCGCAGGCGTTGACAGAACATCTAGTGCCGAAGTAAATACGCCAGGTTTGGCTGCATTAGGATCATCTACCAATGCTTGGGTCAATTGACCTTGAGAAAATTGCAGACGTTGCAATAGTGTCGCAGCTTTACGTTCACCCTCGGTAATAGCTGCGGTTGTGCTTTTGCCACGCAACGGCGTCCCAGCCATTGGGGCCGCAGGAGCCGCTGCAACGGGCGCTACGGGCGCACGTTGATCTAGCACGCTAGGCATACCGGGGATGGCTTGCGTAACCGCTGGCGCTGCCGTTGGCGGCAACCGTGGGCTAAACGCATTGTTGGCCGGAGCCGCAGAGGCACCATCGTCAATGGTAATTAAAGTGGCTTTTTTGGTGCGCTTGTCAATTGCGTAAAACTCGCCGTCTGCGTTTTCTTTAAGTTCAAATCCGGGGTTGTCTTGTTCAAACTTAAATTTCTTTTGCGCCAACGCCAAATTGCCTTGCGCCGTTCTTTCACTAATGGTGGGAGTTTTAGGCGTTGGCGCCATTCCCGGCATGGGTCTGCCGTAATTGGGTTGGAAACGGTTTGCCTGTGTAGCAACAAAACTGCTGCCGGTGTCCATCTGATCAATTTTAGGAGCAACCATATCTAATTGATCTTTGGCCTGCAATGTTCGTTGCAGCGCGTTCATTCGATATTGAGCGTACCCTTCTGGCGTAATGTTTTGCAATTGTGCAAGTTCTTGCGATGCTTCTTGCATAGAAAACACGCCATTTTTTACGCCTTGCGTAATGTGATAAATGGCTTTTTCAGGGGTAGGTGATGCGCCAACCGCTTGCAACGTAAAATCAAGTTTTTTATGTTGCAAATCAAATTGTTTGGTTTCTGTTTCTAATTTATTTTTATCGGCCTCTGCCCGTTCTTTTTGGTATTTAACCATTCCCTGCGGGCCAATAATCATGCCCAAACCTTGCTCAAAATCTGGCGCATTAGGGTCTTTGTTCGCCATGAACGATTGCAACGCACGACGCTGGTTCTCAGCGTCTATTGCTTGGTTGTATTGCAAATCAGCCAGCTTGTTAGCCCGCTCTTGCTGCACCAGCGCGTTGCCACGGTCAATGTAGGCGTTGTAGCCGCGCGTCATTACGCCTTGCGTTAGGCTGGGGTCAATGATTCCTGATAGTGCGGTCATTTGAACATCCCTCCGATTGCGCCCAACAAGTTACCGTAGTTGCCGTACTGGCCCGCAGAGACGTTGCCCCTATCCAAACGCAAGCCTGCTTGGTTCAAGCCGCTGGCTCTATTAATCCCCGCCATGTTAGCTCCGCCAGTCATCAGCGCAGACTCTCCGCCACTCGCGTAGTTCTGCGCTGCCGAGCCTATACCTGATCCATACGCTTGGGACGCATTAGCCAGTTGATTGGTTGCCGTCTGACCCGCGCCCATCATACTTTGCAGCGGGTTCAGTTGGTTGGCGCGGTTGGTCTGGTAGCGGTTAAAGGCGTTCATGTACTCGTCCGATGCGTAATCTTGATTAAACCTAATTAACGCTTTGCCCGCGCCGCCAGACAAAAGGCCTCCTCTGGCTGCGTAAGAGTTAATCAACGCCTTTTCAGCTTCTTTTCTCCTGCGCTCTGCGCCCGGGTCGGCCTCAAAATCCTGCATGGAAAAGTCGCGGGCGTATTTACCGTACAGATCGCTGCCGGTGTTCGCGCCGAGTCCCATCAGTTCGTTCAGCCTGTTCTGAGACTGCAACCCCGACTGCCGGAATGGCTCTTGTCGAGCGACTTGCTCATCGTACAGTTGTCTTTGCAGCGCGTTTTGCTGGTTAAACATCCGCTCTTGTAGAGCAAGACTTTGATCCGTTGCCTGCTTTTGCAACTCGGCGGCGTATCGCGCTGCTTCAGCCTCCATGTTTGAAGCTGAACTTATAGCTTTAGCCTGCTTATTTGCCCCCGCTATGTTTCCAACTGCGTTAATTACACCAGATGCATCTTTGGCAACGCCGGTTACTTTTTTAACGACTTTTCCAACGCTTTTAACTATGCCGCCCATGAGGTGCTCTCCAATCTAATCATGCCGCCGTCGCGTCCAATTTCGCGGAACCCGAAATGCTTTGCCAAACGCAAAGACGGCAGATTGTCTTCGTAAATCTCAGCCACAAGGACGCCGTGCTTGCGGCCCATTGTACTGAGAAACTTCGTTACTTGACCACGGATGTTCCACCGCCCACGGCGCTCTGGAACTACAAACAAATCAAATTCATTTCCATCCGCGATGAACGCGCCGCCGTCAAACGGCGTAATGTCTAGATTTTCTTCGATCCACTCGCGCGTGCCATCCGCAACGTCGGTGTAATCGCAGATCACTTGCCAAACGTCGTCATGTAACTTCACGCCCAGACGCCCTGATGTTGATCGCGCTAGCCGTACCAGCGATGGTCGAGATGAACGCCGATGGCGACAGCACCTGGCCGACAATCTCGGGAAACGTATACACCTCAGACGGTTGCAGCGTCTTGAGTTTGGTGATTAGGTTGTCGTTGCCCGCTGACCCTGCTGCCGTCACCAAGTTCACGCTAAGAGTCGCGGCGCTGGCGCTGTAGTTCGTCGCGGTGAACTTGTCGATGATCGTCGTCACGTTCGTCGCGGTGTACTGCGTCGTCTGCGTGGCCTCGGCGGTCTTGGCCGGGATCAAGACTTTAACGGTGACAGTCATGCCAACACTCCAATGATCATCACCACCACAATCGGCAGCGCGAGGTTCCAGAAGAAATTATGCGTGTTCCAGACTTTTGGGTCTAGCGCGTTCCACCAGCGTAGCAGCTTGCGGTCGCCGCCGTGCTGCGCGATCCAGCGGTACTCAGCTTGGGCCTGCTCACGCCCGATCCACAGCGCGGCGCACACCGCAGCGCCAGCCCACCAGTTGCCGGTGGTGAGGCCAATGGCTGCTTGGAGGCAGATGGAAATCAGGAGGTGTTCAAGGTTGGTCATGTTGCTTTTAGCGCATCAAGTTCTGCTTTAAGTTCTTGAATAGCTTTGACCAGCACAGGCAACAAAGCACCTTGCGATGCTTCCAACCTATCTGGATTTTCAAGAGACACTAAATTTGGAATGGTAATTCCTGTAGTCTCTTGCGCCGCTTGTAGTTCTTGGGCAATAAAACCAAACTCAGGCACATCAATCTTGCCGCCGTCGCGCATATTCCACATAAACGCTACTGGGCGCAAAGACTGAACAAAAGCCAATCCGACTGGAATGTCAACAATGTTTTTCTTGTCCCGTGCATCTGACAGCGCGGTAATAACTGTTACCTGACAACGCAACGTGGCAATAGATGAATCGCCAAGCGTTATTGTGTTGCTTACTGTTGCTGTTGATGGTTGGGCGTTAAAACCCACGCCCGTGTTGTTTGTGCCAGTTGTAAGCGTTGACAAGGCAGTCGCGCCAACAGCGGTGTTGCCGCTATTTGTTGCCACCAAAAGCGCGTTAGCTCCAAGCGCAGCGTTGGAACTTCCAACTAAGTTGGCCGCCATTGATCCGCCGCCAACAGCAGTATTACTGGCGCCGGTTGTATTTAACAAAAGACTAGACGCGCCTATTGCGGTATTTGAAGATGCAAGATTTTCTTCAAGAGCTTGATGACCAACAGCAGTATTACTATTGCCCGTAAGATTTAGTTTTAAGGTTTCAAACCCAATTGCTGTATTTGCCCCACTACTGGTGTTGGCCCCCAAAGCCGAAACGCCAACGGCGGTGTTACTGGTAGTTGTTCCGCTACCTTTGCCAACAGTCAAGCTTTGCACAAAAACATTGTCATTAAAAACGCCGCTGCCTGCCGTTGAAACATTGTCCACCGTCCAAATCAACGCATCGTCAGCGTCGTACAGCGCCAATTTGTACAGCACTCCAGTAAGCCACACGTTAGCTTCACCACGCGAGTCCAAGATGACCGGGTTGGTATTGGCTACGGTGCCAGCGTAGGTGGTGTACGTCGCCAGCGGGGTCGTAGTGCCCGCAGCGTAGCTGTACAGCTTGCCGCCAACCAGCGGCGTGCCGTCGTCGGCGAAGAATTGAATTTTGGGAACTGGTGTAAGTGCTGCGGTCATAAGAGCCTCAGATGGAGGTAACGGTCTGCCACGCAGAACCAGAGTAGACACAAAGTTTGGCTAGTGTAGTGTCGAAGATCACTAAGCCGGTAGCAGGACTGCTGATAGCGTTCTTCTGCACGGTGGTCATATTAGGGAATCTAAACCCTTGGGTTGTTGATTGCCCGTCCAAAATAGCAGACGCAGCCGGTGTGCCGTTAATGCCCAGACTGCCGCTAGTAAATACCAACGCGCTACCCGTCGCCAAAACAGACGTTGACGACGCATACGCCACACCGTTGGTTGTAAAGGTTGACAACCCCGTGCCACCGTTAGCCGTTGGCAAGATGCCACTAACATCAGCCGTTAGGCTGGCGCTGTTCTTCGCCGCCAGCGTGCCCAGTTCAGCACGGGGCGCGAGGTCGTCAACGCTGGTTGGTGTTGGTACGGGCGGGGCTAGGTCAGCAAAAGTAATGCTGGCAGCAAAACCATCCAAAGATGGTGGCCCAACTTGCAAATCGGTCAGCGAGGTGGTGTTTGACCCGTCGCCGGTCAAATTAAATAAGTTGACAAAAAACCGATACCACTCACGCGATATTAGCCCCGTATCTTTATCAATTACCGGCACGCGCGGTGCAGGAATCTGAGTGATGTTGCTAGGCATTGGTGCCGCTGACCTGAAGTTCTGCGCCCATGATAGCGACCTTCACGGGGTCGGTGCCGGAGACTTCATACACCCGATCTCGCAGCTTGAGCGTCATGCCCAGACGCCGCCAGAACACACGGTGGCTAAACTGACCGATCTCGCCCATGTCAGACCAATGTTCGTTGCTCCAGGTGTGCCCGCCGTCGTCTGACCACCGCAGCATGACCCGTGGCTTCATCATGCTCCACACAGTCTCGTTGAGCAAAATGCCAAAGCCGTCTTCGGTCAGCAATTCACCGCCGTCTTCCAGCAACAGAAGATCATAATTTACAACTTCTTGCGGGCCAATAGGGTCAAGATAGTCCAGCCCGACGCCCGTTTCGCAATCAAGTTGCAACGCATGATGCGCGGTGCGCTTGAGGTCGTTCTGCCCCGTGGGGATTGCCCGCCAAGACCGCAACCACTTTTGAATCTCACCGTTGTCGGCGTAGGTGTCAAGGTCTAGCGCGTAGATGTTGCCGTTCTCGTAGTCGCCAACAACCGTCGTGCCACCAAAGTTGCATTGACAGTTTGACCGATGCCGAGTGAACTCACCGTCAGCAAACCCAGCACGCTCATGCCATGCGCTTGTCGCCACATCAAACACCCAAGTGGCTTCAGCAAAACTCAGCACATAGAATGCGTGGCCTTCTTGCTGATAGGTGTAGGCCACAGCGTCGCTCAGATTGCCGTACTGAGCGATAGCGTACTCAATGGCGTGCGTGCTGACGCGCTGCGCGTTGTAGCCAGCGGTGCGGTAGACGATGCCTTGGCCGCGGGCGTCGGTGCCTAGCCACCACAAAGAGTTGTCCAGCTTGGCAACAGAGTAGGCTGCAACGCAACCAACCTCAGAAAACGCGCCTTGAATCCGAGTCAGCGGGAAGTCGGCCAGCCCTGCGTCGTACCAGACCTCAACCGAGTCGGTGCCGAACAGCCACGCCTCGCGGTTGTTGACGTTGACGGCTACCAGACCGTCAGGTGATCCTTCCGCGCTGGCGAAATCCAGCGGGTCAACCTGAGTGCCTTCAAGCAGAGAAGTGACCCAAATCCGCTGACCGCTTGGCTCGTTAAAGATAAAGTAGCCGTCCAAGTAGCCGACCGTCTTTGCGCCGGGAAAGTCTACGTCGGTGATCTGCTGGAATACGTTGGTAACTTCGTTATAAATGTAGCTCGGGCCGTTGCAAGCGAAGAAAATTTGCGTGCCGTTGTCTGCAATCGACACGGGGCCAGTACCGGACACATCGCCCAGCTTGACTGGCGTGCCGGTGGTGGAAGTCAGTTTGTAGACCTCTGTGCCCGAGACAACGTAGAAGTCTGAGCCGTTGGTCTGATGCGCCCACAACCCTCGGATCGGGCCGGTTCCAACAGTCTGGAGAAACGCCAGCCCAGGCGCTCGGTTAAGGAACGCAGGCTCTTTGCCGCCCTCTGGAATCACTTCTGGAAACAAATTGACCATGCGGTTTGCCGCAGCGTTGATGCTGCGGGCCACATAGCTTGAACCCAGAATAGGCGTGTGCATCAGTAGTTACCCGCATAGACGTTGAACCTCTGGCGAGTTGCAACCAGAGAATAAGGCATCGACATGATGTCGTCAGGATTGTTGATGCGCTTGAGGTTGCGCTTGCTGGTCATGGCAATACGCTGAACTGTCTGCGATGGCTCAACGCCAAACTCAGGCGCGATCTCGCAAGCCAAGTTGTATTTGAACGCCCGTAGGTAGCCCGGTGGCATATAAATCTGCGTTGCCAGCGTTGCGGGTGCCGCCAGTTGCTGCACCGAAACAAAGTGCCACTCCAAATCCCGTGTAGGCTTGGGGTAGATGGTCATGGTGATGTTGGGGAACTCCATGTTGATCCACATCACTTGTGGATACGTCGAAGTCACCGTCTTGACCGCAA
>Ga0209191_1000346_pt1 | contig 36833 bp, 41 predicted proteins | sample S_130626_EF_Meta_FD_187320 | JGI IMG/M metagenome (GOLD analysis project Ga0209191, IMG submission 187320) | Freshwater microbial communities from Lake Simoncouche, Canada to study carbon cycling - S_130626_EF_MetaG (SPAdes) (version 2) | ecosystem: Environmental > Aquatic > Freshwater > Lake ...
TCATCTCTTTGTTCATTGGTTGCAATTATCCGAGCGTTGCCGATTTCGTTCATTAAGTCATTCGCGACTTTTACTTGGTCGAGAACTTTTTGAGCCGTTTCAAGTGAATCGGTAAATCCTTTCATTTGCTCCTCTCTCGTTTTCCTTTCTTGCTCCTTAATTGCGTCGTTCTTTTCTTTATTTAAAGCGACAACTTTCTTGTTATATTCATCCTCCAATTTTAATTGGCCGGCCATATATTCCTCCTCGGTAATTACATTCTCATTCAATGCCTCACCTAATTTAATAGACTTTTCTTTTTGAGCATTTTCGAATTGATGCAAATCCTCCTCATATCTTGAATTCATTTGAGATTTAAATCCATCTAATAAAGCAAGTTTTTCTTTCTCCTTTTCAGCCAATCTCATCAACTCAATTTGTTGAGCGTTCTTTTGAACGAATAGAATTGAATCTTGTAAGTCTAATTCTTTTTCGATTATAAGCGCCTTTTCCGACTCACTTAATTTATTAACTGAATCGGCCATAATAGTTTGCAATTGCGCGCGGTATTCCTCTTCTTTTATTTTACCACTTGAAAACTTTTCATCAAGCGCATCGAGTTCTTTTTGAACGGCTTTCTTTAATAACTCATCTTTCCAATCTCCATATTGTTCATTCAATATTGCAATTTCCTTATCCGCTCCCTCTTTCATTCTTTTGATTTTCAAGTCCTCGGTCTCTTCGATGGCTTGACTTTCTCTTTCCATTGATGCCTTTAATATGTCAAGTTTTTGCTTGGCTATTTCCTCGGCCGTTTTTGCTGTATTTTTACGAGTATTTTCGGAGGCTTTCAAATCAATTTCATTCATTGCGAGAATATTACTATCGCGTTCATTTCGCATTTTAGTTAATGATGATTTTAAGTCATTTATTGCCGTATCGTTTTCTTTTGCAACGGCTTCGGGATCAAACATAAAATTAGCAAACATATCCGCTCCGGCCGATGTCATATCTGTTATATATGAGTTTATCGGCTTGATTTGAGACTTAGCCATTCCGAGTAATTTTAAAGCCTCATTAATTCCTAAAATCATTAAATCAATAGGAGCTGCCGTTGCTCTCAAAGTAAGCGCCATCATTTCCAATTCAATCCTTGCATATAGCCTTGCGTAATCTTGATTTCTTTTCGCGGCCGCGATTTCAGTTTTCTTTTTCCATTCGGCTTGCTTGATTTCGAGTTTAATATTTTCAATCAAATCATTGATTTTGATTTGTCTTAATTTGATAATATCTTTCTCGCTTTTACCTTGGAGTTTCAATGAACTTTCTTGCATTCCAAGAACATCCAAATCCTTTTGCAATTGTTCTCCTTTTGCTTTTGTACTTGCTTGTAATTTTTCGGATTCAGCCGATACTCCCGAAATGGATGCTTTGATGTCGTCCCAATAAGCGACAACCAAACCAAGACCAACAATGATTGCTCCGATTCCCGTTGATGCAAGCGCAAGTCTTAATCCCTTAACTGCTCCCGTTGATGTTCCAACAACTGCGGTATAAACTTTCTCATATGCGATTCTCAATTGAATTCCGAGAACTGCATCCGAGTTTAAATTCTTTGCAATCATTTGAACGGAATTGACAAGTCCTTGAGTTGCTTGCAATTTAACCATTGTTTGGACAAGGCCTTCATTCTCAACTCCGGCCAGGGCCATTGCCGATTGCATCCCTTGGAATACGGATGCGCCCGTTTCAACTCCGGCCAATGCCGTATCAAGTCCAACAAAATCGGATGACAAAGCCGTTGTTTGCGCTTTTAAATCTCCAATCTTATCCTTTAATTGAGATGCATTTTTCAACGCGTCCATTCCAACGGGAGTTTGCACTCCGGATTGAATAGCAACGGTTTGATATTCCTTCATTGCGCGCGTTAATTCGCGCATTGTTAAGCCTCCTCCGTTTACTCGGTCGTTAATTTCTTTTAACTTCGCGTCAAAAGAATCAAGTCCCGTCGATGCCGAGGCCGTTTTGCTTGTATCTTGTAAAGATTTATCAAGGCTTTTGACGGCCTTATCAAATGAATTGACATCATTTACCGAGTCTCCCGTGTCAACACGAAGAGAGAATACTGCTTCTTTTGTAGCCATAATTTATGATACTCTATTAATGGTTGCGATTACGCTTGGAGTTGCCGGATGGTCGGTCGTAGGTGCTTCATATTGCAATTGAATAGTTGAGGCCGATACTTGCCAAAAGATTTCAATATGGTCTCCAATGCCTAACTCAACAAACCAATTCCACGCTCCGACTTGATAAATAGTATTTGCATTTACATTTAATTTAGTATTCGAATTAGGAACATTCGTTCCGTTCTTTCGTAACCAAATGTCAATATGTTGACTTGTTCCTCCGGATGTTCTATATATTTGAGCCGAGAATTGAACATTATAAACTCCGGCTTGAGTCACGGTGATTTGAGTATTTGAAACAATCGAAACATTCTCAACAATATCCGTTGACCTTAACAACATAGCCGTCGGAGTGTTTGCCGTTGTCGTTTGTGTATTGTTATCGTGAAATGCTCCGGCCGGCAATGATGTGACTATTGATTCACGGAGGATTTTTCCCGAGATACTTTTGGATTCGAATACTCCAGGTGATATTGATTCAGCAACTTCGAATATATCTCGGTCTTGAATCTCCGATGTCTTTATTGTTAACTCGCTTATTTTTTTATTAGCCATAATTTTTTTATTTATTCAATGATTCTTAAATCGACTCCATTTTCATCCTCTCGAATCTCATCCGCTTCGGTGATTCGATAAAAACTATCAACGAATGGAGGCGGTGCCTCTCCTTCTCCTTGTATAATGCGAATCAGTTCGATGAGAGTTGAGTCTTCTTTACCGGAGTCGTAATCGTTTATCTTTTGCAAACGATATACAACGCCATCAATGTTGATTAAGTTTCTAAAATCAAGTGTATTGATTAATTGAGAGTCAATCATTGCGTATAATGAAACCATTTTTCCATAACGAGAGACAAGTTCTTGAATGAATCGATTATGATATCCGAGTAAATTATTATTCGTATAAATCGTTGCCGGATAATAAACTACTTTTGGAACTCCAAAATTAAAATCAAACTTCGGCTCGTCGATATCGTCAATATGACCGACATAAGGATAAGCTCCATAACCAATAAGTCCTCCTCCCTCGTCAACAAGATTCCATCTCCCTTCTCTCATTCGTCGTCCCTTTTGAACGATAAAAGACTTTCCTTTTTTCAATACTATTTGACTATTTCCAAACTCATCGAAATTCACTTGATATGCTTGAGGAATAATTAAATGAGTATGGAAAATCAAAGCCAATGGATGTTGACAAAAAGGCAATTTGAATAATGTGTCCTCGGTTGCGTATTGAGATTGCGACTCAATTAAGAATGAGCCATATTGCTCGGCATATTCGTTTTTATAACGAGTATTCCAATAGTCATCTTCTTGCTCAAAATTGAATATATAATTCTTTGCTGAAAAATTAATCGTCGGAGTGACTTTAATTTCTTTTTTCTTATCAACCAAATAAGTCCAATCTAAAGCGTTACCACTTGCGCCATAAAAATCAATCAACGGCTCAATTTCCAAAATGCTTGGATCGTTAACATTCGGCTTAATGTATAAATTAAAGGCTGTTATTATTCCCTTTAAAAATTGGTCGCAAGTCATATCCGGTAAAAAGACATTCAAGAAAATTGTTCCCCCTGGAGTGATTGATTGTTGAGATTTGATGACATCCAAATTCGCTCCCGTTTCAACTTGCAAATTCAAAGCGACTTGAGTATTCGATATTCCGAACAATTGAGGGAACGCTTCGAATACTATCTCAAAAGTCAACTCATCATTGATAAGCATATTTAAAGTACGATTATAATCAAAAGTAACACCGAACATTGAATCTCCCGTAACTGCATCAATTTTTCCCGAGTAAATTATATCCGTTGCAATCGCAATTCCATTTTTATAGACAATCAATTTTAAATTATAATCAACATAAGAAATCCCAACTTGAGACCAAGCAAAATTTAAATTGTGCTTTCCATAATAATGAATATTAAATAATCCTTGCGAGCTCGCTTTAATCTTTAAAGGAATATTCGTTACCACTTGCCCAATTGGGTCACTTGTCACATCAATATCAACATTATCATAAAGCGTCATCGTTGGGAATAAAGCAACTCCGTTTGATGCAAATGTATTGACGGCTTGAGCAATAATAAATCCTCCGGCATTGTTCTTTTCTTTGCCTTTGACTGAATCGTTTTCGGATTGTTCGGCCGAGATTGACGGCAATTGTCCTCCGTAAAATGCAACTAATAAACTTTTAAATAAATCGCTTTCAAAGAATCTTGATTTCCAACTTATTCCAGCATATTTAAATATCTTATCCAAGACCTCTCGAACATAAACTTGAGGAGGAATATTGTCCACTCCAAAAGTATCCGGAGAGGGACGGGAATATCCATAATCGATAAGTCCGTAATAATATCCGTAACCATTTCCAAGCATTGTCGGAACTCCGTTTAAATCAACATAGCCATTCCAATTCTCATCAAGTTTGCTTGCGATTAATGGATGGTTGTATTCATCAAAATTTAATTCGTTTACTTTTAATTTAGTAAGGCGAGCGACATAATCAATCATATCGGATACGAGAGTAATCTCAAAAGTCCAAACACCTCCAATCAATTTACATTCCATCAATTGAGCGATGCCGTTAAATTCAAGCAATCCATTTTGATAGTAGCGAGCGACCGCCTTGATGCTTGGATCAAAGTCTACAAACTCCGAAACGACATCGGAAATCTTTTGAGTCGTAGTGACTAAAAAAACCGTGTTCATTAATTCGTGATTCCTTCGTGTTCCTGGAATTGTAATTGTTTTCGAATTGTTTCCTTTCCTTGAATTCAAGTCTCGAATATCCGAGATATTAAAGGTCAATGGAAATGGAAGGCTATCGTTTAAATCAACAAGCCTATCGTTTATGTAAAGTTCTCCGACCATTTAATTAAGTTGAGAATTGTAAGTATAAGTCTTTTGTAATTGAACGACTTCTTGAATCAAACCGTCCTTTCTCCGTTGCTTTAAATCATAGTTTGCATTCACTACATTAACCGGCTCAAAGTTACTGCCTTGCTCAAGGTAAACTTTTGGAGATTCGTATAATTCACGAACTAACCAATGTTGAACTTCCTCGGTAATCCAATCGGAGTTGAGCGTCATAATGTCCTCAGCTCGCTTTGAATAAGTAACCTTCTCACCTTGGTATAATGGGAAAGTATAATTCGTTTCTTTCCAAACTCCTTTCTCTCTTTCATATACGCCACCGGTTACGGCTGTTGATTCGGTTGATACAAGTGTAAAAGTGAATGCATCCCAAACTCCAAACTTATTCAACCAATGGAGACGATGTGTCTCGTATCGATGACATTCAGTATCAAGATAAATCCTAAAGAATTCACTTGCTCCATTATAAAGACCCGACCCCATTGCTCGGCAAGATACTTCATAATAGAATGAATTTTGAAAGTCAACCAATGTAATGGATGTATTCGCAATAATCGTTTGCGGAGAGGCATCAACTACAATCACCTTTCCAAGTGTCAATCCAACTGCATCACTTGAGACAAGCGTACCGGTTGCATCATATAAACGAATACGAACATCGACCGATGTGTCATCGGTTATGAATCCAAGGAATGTATTTTCATAAAGTCCACAAAAGAACTTGCGACTCCTTGGCCACGATGTCAAGAATAAAACTCCTGGCGCTAATGGATTGGTTGTTGAAACATTATATTCCTCGTAATCCCAAAAAATAAATTCGGGATGTCTCAACGCTCCATTGAATACAAATGATGTGACACTTGATGCGCTATCAACCGGAACTGCGGGGTCACCATACTTCTCATAAACTACAATCGATGCGTTGATAACAGCCTCGGAATAATTCGTCGTTAATGTTCCGTCAACCAATAGCGAACTCATTAAGTAACTTCGAATCGATTCGCTTGCATTGAACTTCGCCAAGATATTAAATTGAGGGAATACTTGATGAGTCGAATGGAGATTTCCGGCCAAGTATAATTCAACAATAAATGAGAAATTAACTTGACCGGTTTGGTCGGAGTCAAATGTCCATACAACGGGATTCGTTGACGGAGTAAATTTTTGAGGATTTTGATAAATTGTTATTGCCATTGTTTCGTTTCTTTTTCAAAATTAATCGTGAACATTAAACCGGTCACTTCGGCCAAATCTCGAGCAATTGCGTCGAGGGTCTTTTCGGAAAGAACATTCTCAATTATATTCTTTGGAGCAATTCCGTGTTGCTTAATCGATGAGGCAACAGCGTACGCGTGCGACATATCAAATCCTTTCCATTCTTGAATCGCCTTCGCCATCCTCGGAGAAACTCCCGGATATTTAAAACTAAACGAACTCCCGTGATTCGTAGTTCCAACTGCATTGACTCCCTCGTCTTGGAATTTAAAATAGTCATCTGCCTGGATCTCAAATGTCAATGCTCCATTAGGAACATATACAACGCTTGATGCAAGTCCTCCCGTATTACTTACATTCGTTTTAATGTAATCCCTTAAATCGGCCGTGACTTTATTTCCAACATCAAGGAGAAACTTCTCATAAACATTTTGAGGCTGTTGAGCCTCGCTTGTTGAGATTCCAAAAGTGTCAAGAAAATCAAAGTCATTAGCCATTTAATAAGATGCGCTTTTGTTCGTTCATTAGTTTAAGATAGTTCATCCAAAACAAACTCTTTACATATGGTTGTCTTGTAATCTCTTCCAAACTCTTTCCCATCTCTTTGGATAGTTGATGGATAATAGTCGTCCAAATAAACCACTCGGAGTCTTTAATTGCGCTTCCATTTCCATCGCTTTCATCTTCATCCTCAATGTTTGAATCCCCAATATAGCGAGACTCCGCGTCTCGTAATCGCGCAAAAAAAAACCAAAGAAATTCAAGAACTCCTCTCCCGGAAAACTCTCCTTAAATATTTTCATTCGTTCATTTGTTGGATTGAGAACTCGACCGCGTTCGTCTTCGTGACAATAATCTTTCCCCTCCTCAATGTAGCAAATCGCCAATGATTGAGATGGATTTTCCGATATGTCTTCGATGAGTTTCAAGTCAATGATTTGACCCGTTGAGATGAATCGAAAGTCCTTCTCAAATATATAAGTGACCCCGTCAATCTTTACCTTTCCGGATGGCTCTTTGTATTCGTAACTTGAGAACATATCAATCAATGAACGGGATGCATCTTGGATGTCATCAACATTCCCCTTCTTAATCTTGCTAATCGGAACTCCCGAAAAGATGGAAAGCAATTGACATTGGAATTCAAGCAATCGAACAATTCCGTCATCCTTGCGATTCTTAATCGCCTCGGAGATGAGTAACCATTTAGCCAATTGCTCCGGCTTGCAATCGTCAAGCCTTGTCGGTAGTGTTATGTTTATCATTGTTATATTTATTTGCTATTGAATAAGCGTGTTCCAGCATTGCGAGATGACGATGGAAACTCATCCTATCATTGAAAACAATTCGGACAACCGTCCCCGTCTTCTCTTTGATATATGCCTCAACAATTCTCATCTTTAAATCCATCATAATCGTATCACATTATAAACTCCTCTCTTCTTATAATTCTTTAGACTATGATAAGCCAAGGCCAAAGATATCACTCCGTCGTCGTGTAATCCACTTGGTGCGCTATATTGAACGCTCCTCGTATTCGGATTGTAAATATAAGTAAAAGATTCGAGTTCATCAACGAGCCAGGTTTCATTTATTATCTTGATTGCTCTTTGTTCGAATGCAATGGCTAAGTCCTCAATGATGACCGGCTTCGACTTGCTTGTCGTAGTGAATGGATGAATCAACGAACGGCATCTTTCTCGGAGCATCTCAAAGAAGACATCCCCTTGATTGTTCACCTCGACCAATGTCACGGCATTAAACTTCTTTATTTGCTCGGCAACCTTATCAATGATGCGACTCCATTCATCGTGCCTCCATCTCTCGATGTGAATCATTTGACCCTTGTCGTTGAGGATGGTTAAAACTGAATAGTCATCGGCTCGTCCGATATCGAGACCGGCATATGCTTTGGATGTTCGTTCCCCTTGACCGATACATTCACGAACGGCCTTGAATAATCCCGAGGCATTGTCCACAAACTCGGCGAGATATTCTTGTCTAAAGATATGCTCCGGGAGTGAACGCTTTCGTTCGTCCAATTCCCTTGAGTCAATCATTGGATTGTCATATGATGTGAAATGAAAGTAACAATATCGCTCGTCATAGTTCGGCATCATACAAAGCCGATGAAAATGATTCTTGCCTTTTGGAGTTGAGATGAATATCACCTTCTTTCCTTTGACCATTGTCGTAGCCGAGAGAACTTCATCCCATAACTCGGGACGAGTGAACGCCATCTCATCGATGACCATATAGTCGAATGTATTCCCTCGAATATTATCCGGACGCTCTCCCGAAAAGAATTCAATCGTTGAGCCAAATCCCGAGATAATTAAATCGGATTTATTAAATTCAAATAGGCCGGATTTCGCCACGGCTTTCTCGAGCTCGGCAAAAACTTTCTTTCCTTGTTTATAAACCGGAGTGATCCAGGCGATTTTACATCCTTTGGAATTGATTGCCCAATACAATAGTTGATTAATGCCGAGCATCGTTTTCCCGAATTGGCGACCGATGTTTAAAACAAAATACTTCTCACTTCCGTAATTGATTGCGTCGTGAATTACTCTTTGATTATCGTGAGGCTTGTATCCTTTTACGAGACTCATTCAAAATCGAACTTGTCAACCGTTCTCGTCTCAACTTGTTGTCGGTCGTGCATCCCTAAACGATTCTTTGCGTAGAAAATTCCCTTGCCTTCATTGGCTACGATGTCGGATGCAAGGCCTTTGAAAAGTTCGTCTATTCTTTTTATAGTGTCCGATTTTAGTTTATCTTCTCCATTCAACCAAGCGTACCAAGTCGAAGGAACAAATCCTTTCTCCTCTCGAATAATAGGAATCCATATCCTTAAAAAATAGTCAATTGTAGGGATGTGCCTATCTTGGACAAGAACAATTTCTCCCTTATTGGTTACTTGCTCCTTTTGATGGGCGCAACATTCTTTAATATAAATTAATGCTAATTGTTCCAGATTAAGAACGAACTCGTCGGAATAGGCCATAGTTTTCTTTTATTATATTTATTTGTTCGAAAATAGTTTCCCTATATTACCAAGTTCATTAATTACATCCTTATTATTATCATAGTGCAAAGTAATTCCAAGTTCTTTAATCTTCTCAACTTTTGCCTTATTGCTACCGGTTGCAATGATATGACTTGCATCAATTCCATTGATTGAGATTCCGGCCTTCTTGGATCTCGCAGTAATAATATAAACATTTGCTCCCTTGTCAATATATGATTGAACAAGTTCCTTTCCTTTTTTTGTGCTTGCCGTCCCATCCCAATCGAACGAAACTTTTTGAGGCGCAAATTGAGTAATGCAAACAGCATACCTTTGAACTTCGTCGGAGTATTCGGCTTTCATTATTTCATTATCCATACATCGAGATACAAAATCGTTCTCGGATTCGTTTTGGTTTGGAGTTGGTATCATTTGAGTAAGTTTATTAAATCATTCTTAGTTGTATTTCGAGTGACTGCAATCCCTCTTTGTTTTGCCTCGGCTTTCATCTCGTTGAATGTCATCTCCTGAGATTGCTTGATTCCGACAAAATGGAACTTCTCTTTTTGCTCCATTCGTTTTACATTTAATTTATCAGCGCATATGCGAACGCAAGTAGAACAATCTTGATTGAGTTTTCCCCATCCGAACGATTCGTGCAAACGAGCCATTTCATCCTTTAGTTCTTTATTGAGATGCATTGACCTCATCCGTGAAAATTGGTCTAATTGAATCTCGAGGATTTTACTTAAATTCATACATCAAGATTAAGTCCGAAACTAAATAAGAAATGAAAGCCATCGGAATCATTCGAAAGTCAACGAATGAATAGATTGCAATTGCCGTCCAAAAGGACAAGCAAGATTGACAATTGAATGGTTTAATGTTCGGGAATATCCCGAGAGATTGACTCGCTCTCGCAAGGCCTATCGCTATAAATGAATAAATCATATTTGAATTGTTTAATTGTTTTGTGAATAGTGTCCAATGATAATCCGGTATTATCTTTTATCTCTCGATATGTCATCCCGTATAAATGCATCTTTGTAACTTCTTTGATAAATAATTCTTGGTCATTTGACGGCAACTTCTCAAGATAGTTCTCAAGTAAAATCTTGAATTCCGATTCCGGCAAGTCATCGTCGTTTGGTTTCGCTTGGTCAAATAGTTCAACGCCAGGGAAACGAAATTGTTTATTGAATTCAGAGTCTCTCCAATTGTATTGATTCCAACAAAATCGCGCGAACATTTTCGGGAGAGATTCCTCATCCAATTCATATTTGTAAAGTAATAAATAAATGTGAGAGACGAGGTCACGATAAAGAGGATTACCACCGGTGACCCTCTTTGCAATATCGTACGCCTCTCGTTCCCAAAATTTCATTCGCCTAAGTTAAGAAAAAATTAAACCATTTGACAAAAAATTCTTGACCGACCTTTTTTTTATTAACAAATCGATGCATCATTGCATATGATACGCCAATATCCTCGGCCAAGTGTTTCATCTTATAACGCTTGTTTAATTTATCCGTTGTCATCTTGAGCATAAAATCGGTTAAATTTTCGCCATCAGAAAGGTAAATCGTCATTGACTTCATCGGATATCGGTTTTAAATTAGTTAATGAAATTGACCAAGCCTCCAGAGTATTAAAATATTTCAACTCTCCGGATGGCGATGTCCATTCACGGCCTCTCAAATTATAAGATACTGCGACTCCGTCGCCAATCTTTAAATTGTTTACAAGGTCACATTTATCATTGACCAACTGAAAAGAAATCAATTGAGGATATTTGTCGTCAAGTGATGACACTACGAATTCCCTCTTTGAGAATTTCTCGCTAATTGTTTGTTTTTCGCCAATCATTTTGATTGTACCTTCGAACTTGTCATTCATATTTGTTTGGATTTATAGATTTCATAAAAGTAAGCGATTGTCCACATCCATCCCCATACGAGAGACGGTGCGAATATTATTGAAAGTAGTATAATCATTGTTTGTCGTTTAATTCATTAATATATTGAGAATAATATTCCGATGCAAAGATACATTTATCTCGAATCATTTGTTCCTTTTCTAAGTCTCTCTCATAAATTACCGAGGTGATTCTCTTAACTGGATCGATATGGTCAACTCGATGAATTGACAAGTTCTCCCATTGATTCAATAACTCATCCTTTGTCGTTACCATACAAAAAGATAATTCAAATTGAGGTCTATCATAAAGCATCATATAACAGCGTCCTTGCCACTCATATTCGGAATCGTGCGCCTCGCTGGATATAGCCGGCCAAGTTTCGAGAGACCAAGATGTTTTGACATCGATAATCTTATCCTCGAGAAGGATGTCGCATTCACCCGTCAACCATTCATTATCCATTCGAATAGTATTCTTTTGATAGTTAGTGAATCGAACAAGATTAATCAAGTCGATTGAGTCTTGTTCTTGCTCTTTGCCTTTGTTTATGAACTTATTATCGAGCTCGGTATTATAACCAAAGAAATCCTCCTTTGCAATTTTACGAATGTAAGTTTTCGCTCCTTGAGATAATGTTTCTCCCTTTAATTTTGGAGTCGTCATTATTTTTCCGATTGACGATGGATGGAATTTCATAATTCTAAGGCTTTTAATTGTAAATCACTCAAAGAATAACTCGATGTCAATTGTTCGGCTGTATATTTTCCTTCCGATATTTTTATTAAAGCCTTTTCAAATCTTTCATTTGATAAAATTGGATTCGCTTTTGGAGATGCCGAGGCAACGATTCCATCGTCGTCAACGCTTTGCAAGGCGCAAAGTGATAATAATGTTCCTCTTCGATAATAGGTGACGGCTGAGAGCATCTTTTGAGGGTCAATAATGTTTGGTAATTGTAACCAAGACTCGACCATATCTCCGGATTCGATGTCAATTATTTGAGTGATGACCATTCCATCTTTAATCGGCTGTAAAAGGACTAATCCGTTCTCCCATAAAATTGGCTCAACAGCCTCAAGAAGAGCATTGATATCGGCATAAGGTTTTTTGAAATGAGGATTTGTCGCGTTCTTTGTGACCTTTCCGATTGATTGTTTTGCGAGATGCAGTTTTGCATAAATCCCGACTTGTTTCTTAACGACTTTCGTCGTCGTTGTTTTTGCATCCATTTCCATAGGTTTTAAAAGTTAATTTTATCAAAGATAATCAATTATTTTATATGTGAAACAAAATCGTCATAAAATTGTAAAAAAGTATCAAAATCTTTTGCGATGTAATAAGTCCCTCCGGATTTCTCAATCATTGATTGATAATTCTTTTGTGCATCGGATTGCTTATCCTTTCCAATTTTGACCTCAATTTTAACCGAGCGTCCTTGGATCGTTGCCGAGATATCTGCCGAGCCAGGCGTTCCCGTTCCTTTCGTCCATTGTCCTCCGATGACCTTTCCAATAGTATTCCGTTTCTCTCGATACACTCCCATCGTATTGATTCGCTCGGCTTGACATCCGGAATAGTTTAAAAATGAACAAATCGCTTTTGTCAATCCATTAGCCGTCTTATCGCTAAATGCTGTTAATGGTATCGTGTGAATCGGCATCGTTGAACGCTCCTTGAAATGATTCAATTCAAGTTCCTTGAGTCGCTTTTTGTTTTGAGTGTTCATATCAATTAAATTGAGGTATCTCTCCAAGCATTTTAAGATATTCAAGACTTGCTTTCATATCTCTTTTACTCAATAGTTTGGCCGTATCGTTTGCGAGTGATTTATGATTGATTACTCGTATCTTTTTGTAAGTAATTACATAGCGCTTTAATTCATCGCAAAGTTTTTTATGAATATCCGTTGATACCAAAAATTGATAATCTTTCATTTCATCCGTCATTTGACTCATCATTGAATCAAGAATATTTGTTCCTTTCATTATATTGATTTTTCGTTAAGTTCGTCCCAAATATCTCCTTCGATTTTTGGCTTATTATTGTCAACCAATTCAAAGAATCGGCCTCCGTGATTTCGGTCTTTTATTAATTCATATCCTTTGAATTTTGCAAACTCTCCAAGCCATTTAATAAAGCGTCGAGATTCCAAATCTTTCCAACCGTTTGTTTCGCTCTGGAATAGTTGCATCATTGCATTATTATAATGCCGAGCATTTACCGGAATATTTCCATCTTGAATAAAGTCAAAGAAATCTTTGCTTGTCGCTTGAATAAATCTCTTTGCATCGGCATTAATTGAAACGGCTTTCGTCAATCCAAATTGGAGGAACATTTGCAAATTCGAAATCATATAATTATCAAATTTATTCCAATCATTTGAATCCCATTGGTCAAATAATAATCGTCCATAAATATCCAAAGGAGAACGCTTTGCATTAAAATATTGAAAGAACTCGAGCTCGTGTCGTCGTCGGTCGTGGCTTGATCCAGAGCCAGATATCACATAATTTGTCGTTATTATAATCTTTGGAGAGCGTTCAAAAGGAATAAATATCTCATCCTTATTCTTTCGATTGACTGCAATTCCTTCCGAAACAATAGAAAACAATTGCTCAAAATCAAAGTTCTTTTTAACATCGTCAAAAGCCAAGACTTGAGAATCTAAATTTACTCTTTGATAAACAAAGTCGCCTCCCAATTTAAAGCCTTTGCCGTCAATTTTAACGACTCTTCTAAGGTTACCGATAGCCGTAAGCATTAAAGATTTTCCCGAGCCTCCATTTGCATTGTCATTAATTTCTTGGTCATTGAATATGATTGCCTTTTGGTCGGTTTTGTCTTTAAATGTATGGATAAGATATCCAAGCGTTGATTCAAGCGCTGTAATTCGTTCGGGATTCTCGGCCGAAACTTTTGATACCAGGTCTTGAAAATCATTCTCAAATGAATCAAGCCTAACAAAGTCTCGGTTTATTATTTGATTTTCCCAAATATAGCCATCAACATCAATATATTTAAGTAAATCAATGTCATTCTTTGAAACCTTAACGACAACCTCCTTAAATGGGAGATAAGCCGAGTCCTTTGTATCTTGTAGCATCTTTAAATTAATTGAGTCAATCATATTCAAATGATTCTCATTGAAAAGATAAGGAGATTTTGAGCAATAATTCCAAACGGATATCTCTCCTCGACTTATAAGATACTGCAAAACAAAATCCTTAATTTGTTCGGCCGATGACAAGCGAACTTTGTTCTCCCTAACTCGGACAAAAGTTGGTCGTTCGGCTTGCTCCGGATAATACTTATTAAATCCGTGCTTGACTAAAAACTCGGCATATTTTAACGGCTCGATTGATATGTTTTCTCCTCCGTTTTTCTTTTGTTCAATCGTCCAAAAAATATCCTCACTTGAATCAACCTCAATTTTTATGTCGTCAATAATATCGTCCTCAACATTTAGTTGTTTCTTAATGTCTCTCGGATTGACTCCTTGTTTTAGTTTTAATTTTACCTTTGAAACGAGCTCGTTGTCTTCAAAGTATTTTATTCCAGCGGTCGCCTTCTTATAAGCGCTTTTAATCGTGGTAACTAATTCCGATTGAGTGAAATCTTTGGACACAAATCGGCTCAAATAATATTCGGCCGTATCTTTTGAAATTGAATACTCACAAAAGCAAGCCGATACTTTAAAGATATATTGATTTCGACTCCCTTCAATAAATGAACATCCAAAATCAAACTTCATTATCCTATCGATTATTTTATCCTCGTCGTTCAATATACAAGTCGGAGTTTTTTCGTGAAATTCAAATCCCTTTTCTTGCTCAATTCCTTGGAACTCGTCACAAAATTCATTCAAGTAAGCGCCTGGATCGTAAGACTCAAAACAAACTCTCGACACATTACAAGATGACTTGTCAAAGTAATCACTTTGGAGGTACTTTTCGAATGCTTGGAATCTTCTTTTATGTTCCGACTTTGTACTCTTTGGAATTCTAATAACAACCTTTAATCCCTTTCCTCCAGGAGAGGTGAATACAAGCATAACAAACGGACATTCTATTAATTTTTGCCGTTCATTGGCCATTGTCACGGCATCCGGATAATCGTCGAAATCAAGAACGCAAAGTCCGGAATGCTCAACAAGTCCATTGTCATTCCTTTCGGAAAATATTCCATTGAACATTATTGCAAGGAGTGAATTTTTTAATTGTCGATGCTCCTCGGATGACTCATCCATTTGACGAAGGGAAAGAATCTTTGTGTTAAGTTCGGAATAACCGTTCTTTATTCTTTCATATACATCGATAATCGTCATCGTGTATGGAGTATCTTTTGAATTAAAGAGACTTTTAAAAACTGATAATTTAGGTATTGACATTTTCATAGGTTAAAAAAAGCCACGGCCTTTCCCGGATGCAGTCGGTACTCGGCCAATGGCTTAAATTTTTTTTTATACTGCATCATATATTGACAAATATAGTATTAAATTTCATTCATAAAACATTTAAATAAAAATAATTTAAAAGCGTGACGATGCGTGACGATGTTAAATTTTATCGTCACGGCTATAAACTAATATGGGATTGACTTTCCGAGATAGCGTGACGATGTGACGATAAAAATAAAAAAAAATTCAAAAAAAAACACATTTATATATTTTAACGCAAAATATAATAAAAAATTTATCGTCATCGTCACGCTTTTACCTTATACCTTTATTGCTATTGACTTTTATGCCGTGACGATGTTTTTTTTATCGTCACGCTTTGCCCTGGATCGTCACGGAATAAAAAAAGCCTCCCAATTACGAGAGGCTCTTCTACCTTAAACACTATGAAAGGCCAAATATAAGTAAATTTAATCAATAAACAAACTCATCAATTTTATTTTTTAGTTCATTCAATTGTTTAATTGTTTTGACTTTCAATATTTCTTGTTTTAATGTGTTTTTAATTGGAGGCATTTCCATCAAGTCGATTGTATAATCAATATATTGTTCGTCCTTGATTTTTGTCCAATATTTATGGCTTGAAATGTAATGAATGATTGATGAGTGATGACGATTTAAAATCTCTCCAATTTCTTTGAGCATTAATCCCTCTCGTCTCAATAAATTAGCAATGTAAAACCTTCGATAAACTTTCTCTCGTTGTCGGTTTGGAATGTGCAATCCCTCTTTCAATATTATCTCTTTTATTTCGTCTATTCTTGTCATTTGATTAGTTGTTTTAAAATATTATAAAGTACATTTACCACGATTGAATTACCGGCTTGTTTATATGCTTGCGAATCACTTACTCGCCAAGTGAATGAATCTGGAAAGTCCATCAATCGAAAGCATTCTCGAGGAGTTAATCGACGGATTTTAAATCCATCCCATAATCTCGTCGTATTATGATGAGGCTCGCTTAATGTCGGAGCGTTGTCGTGTACTTTTCGATTATATGTATCGATTGCCTTGACCTCTCCGTTTGGTAAATCATTTTTTTGTATTGTTTCATTTAATCTTTTATTATCATACAAAATATTATGACTGCGGTCTCCTCCTAAATTTGACATAAGCGCTGGAATCAATCCATTTGAATCATAAATCCTATTTTGTTGATATGGTTGTTTCCCTCCACTCTCTTTGCTTGGATTTATTTGAACGACTCCTTGTATTGAGCTCGAGTCAATTGTTTGCGCAATTTGATTCCCGACTCGTCCTCTTCTTGTTTGAGATCCAGGATGAGAAAGAGATATTGAATCTCCAAAAGTTGCGCTTTCATATCCTTTCAAAGTTGCTGAATTTACTTTTAAATATTGCAAATCCGAACTTTGTTTTGAATAATTTGATGTAATTGTATTGACATTTTGAGTGTCTTCATTAATAAATTCTTTGCTCCTTTCGTGATTTATTAAATGGGAGAACATCTTCTCACTCAAAAAATATTTATCTTGGACATTATCCTCAAGAACATCTTTCAATTTTTTAGTCAAATATTCGGCTTTAGGAAATTGGAAATGATTATCCTCGTCATCTCGGATTCCAATCAAGAAAACTCGCTCTCTATTTTGAGGAACTCCAAAATCTTTTGAATTTAAAACCTTCCAATATAAATGATAATTAAGGGAACCGTCATAAGGGAATAAAATTGGTAATCCATTAACCGACTTTCCTCCCAATAAATTTATCCATTCATTAAAAGTTTTTCCATTGTCATCGGAAAGCAATCCTTTGACATTCTCAAAGATAAAATATCTCGGTTTGTTTACTTGAATAAATTCGTGAGAATTAAAAAATAAGATTCCTCGTTTATCTTCTTTGCCCAATCTCTTTCCAGCTAAGGAGAAAGATTGACAAGGAGGAGAGGTCATATATATATCAAGTGATTCTTTTGGAATCTCTCGGTCATATACATTCATAGGAAAGTAACCTGGCTCGCCATAATTATAAACAAAAGTATCTCTCGCATATTTATCCATATCGCAAGCAAAAATCGTTTGATAATTTATTCCTAATCTTTTTAATGCTTGGTCGAATGCTCCGACTCCACTAAAATCGCTCCCTACTTTCATTGGATAATTATTTTAAAAGTTCCCCGATAGTGATTGCCGTCTCCGTGCAATTGGCGTTGTTTCCAAAGAGCCAAGTTGCGAGATGGAAAGTAATGAGTCTCGATTACATTTCCCTCAATTGAGTAAGTTAATTTAAATGATTTCATCTCCGTTTGTTTTTTGCTGTAAAATATCAAATCCATATACCAAGAAAAAAGAGTCAAAGTGTCTCATTATTGTATTCTTATTATAAGCGAATAATTCTTTACATCGGTTAATATACCATTCTCGAAAGTTAAGGTATTGCTTTAAAGTTAAATTTCCATTCATATCAGCAAATAACCATTGTTGCGTTATTGCCTCATTATTGAATTCTCTCCGTTGTTCAATTTTGTTTGTCATCGTCTTGTTTTTTAGGATTTAAATAATCGTCTTGAGCCTCTAAATAGGCAAGGTATAAATCAAGGTCAAAACTTCCTCCTTTGTCGTCTTGAGAGGATTGATTTCGCCACCACATCATTTTTCTTTTGATGCTGAATGTTGTCGGTATAAATATATTTTCCATAGTTTAATTATTTTTGTTATTAAATGATTCAACTCTAAATGGGTCAATTTCAAATGCAATAAAATTTCTATTTAATTCCTTGCAAACATCCCCAACTATTCCACTACCAAAAAAAGGGTCTAATACGAGACCATTTTCGGGACAAAAACACTTTATTAAAATATTAATTAAATCTTTTGGCTTTTGTGGTATTTTTCCCGTATGCGGTTTGTTAAAATGATAATGGTCTCTTATCCAAGTTCCTTCATTTGACTTTTCAAATTCTCTTCCTTCCGCTTTATAATCTCCAAAAACTTTAGTATTTCGTTTCATTGATTTTGTTGATTGATTATAATCTAATCCAGTTCGAACATTAATATAAAAATCTTTAGTTAATGTTAACCAAAATATTTTTTGAAAAGAAACGAGAGGCATTCGATTGCTTACCCAAGCGCCACCATTTGAAAAACTCCAAATGATTTCCCTTCTAAATATTGGATTAACTTCATTTCTTAATTCATAATCAAAAGGTTGTTTTGTAAAGCAAATAATATTTCCCGTTAATTTTGTTACCCTTACCGCTTGACAAATTAAACCATCTAAGCAAAGTTTGTCCCAATCTTGATAGTCTGGGTCTAAAATTGTCAAATCGATACTATGGTCGTCTAAATCGCAAATTAAATCCATTGCGTCTCCTTGTTTTAATCCATAATTTTCCATCTTAATAAAATAATTGGTCGTTTTGAAAATCTCTTTCGTCATCAATAAATGATTCAAAGCCAAAGTCGTTTGGATCTTCCAAGATATGGTCTTGAATATATTCAACCATCTCTCTCACCTCGGCAACGCTTGGATAAAAATAATGCTTTATTCCATTAATTATTTGGTAACTATCAACGAGCTCAACTTCAATCTCGATGTTTCCTTCATAATCCCATCGGCCAAAGCGCCAATCAAAATTGGCTATAAATTGAACTCCTCCATCCTCGTCGGTATACCATACCTCGCAAGTGTTATTTGTAAATTCGTACTCTTTCATCTTTTAAAGTTTTGCAGTTAGTAAATCGTATCGTTCTTGTAATCTTTTAATTGCTCTCATTTCGGCTCTTATGTTTTCCTCGGAATAATAAGGAATTAATCCTTGCTCGTTGTTCCTGGTATTGCTCCAAATCATTTCATTTAAAGTTCTTTCGCCTTCAATAATTAAATCAATAACCTTGATGCAAGCCTCGTGTCGTTCTTTTAAATCTTTCATATGTTTGCTAAATAAATAATAATTAATAATGCGCCTATCATTATAAGCATTCCCTTGCCTAAGTAGGCATCATCTTCGTTAGTTGGTGTAAAGTAATCGATTAGTTTTTTCATAGCGTTTAAATTAAATTGTTAATTGTTTTCCCGTTTTGAGATATTCAAAGATAATTCTTTTCCACATATGTCAATAACATTTAGCTAATTTATAATCATTTTAAATAAGGAATGTAGTAAAATCAAGCGCTTTAGTAAAAAAATAGGCGCAATTTATATTCATTCTAAATAAGAAAGTGCTAAATTTTTATGGTTATAGCCTTAAGTTTGCGTGAATTCTACTAAGTTTTTAAGGTTATATCCTTATTAAATTAGCCTTTTATAAGGCTATTCCCTGATAAAGTGTAATAATTAGTGAGTCTATTCCCTATAATGTGTCATATAATTTACAAAAAGTAGCTATTATGCTATTCATAAGTAGCATTATTGATTGGTTTTGGCTAATATATTAAGCATTATTCTGGAAAAATTCTTGCAGTTCGTGTATAGATAGTGGAAAAATTTATACATTAAGTACATTATATGCCGTTAATGATGGAAAATTCTAACAATTTACAGCAAACCTAATTTATTGTCATTTGTTTAGTCAAGATTTGTGACAAAAATGTCGCAAATATCTACTATATATGCGACAAAATTTAGATAAAACTTAGACGAGATTTATACGAGGTGAATCTTCTAATATGTAAAGCCGATAAGTCTTTTATTGTAAATAATGTCAAGTTTTTTAATCGGTTTACTTGACTTAAAAAATATGAGTGAGCCTCGCGACTTGTCCGAACTCCTTATGATGGATAAATCCCTCAACAGCCTTTATTGAAAGATAGCCGTTTCGGTGATGCCAGGAGTCCGTACCCGATGGTGAACGCAACGATTCAATATTCACTCCGATTATATCTTTCGAAGATTTGTGATGGATGTGATGAGTATAAATATATCGATGCTTTGACTCGCTCCATTTCTTTGGAAATTCGTGCGCCATCAACAAAGGTAAGTCTTGCATTTTTGCTCCGTCTCCGTGTGTAGTTCCAATTAAGTTCTTTCCGTATAGAAATCCTTTGCGATGAGCAATCGAACAATCGAAAGTAATATTCTTTGAATCTTTAAACCAAGTTTGAATAACATCGGCCAAGAAAAATCCCGACATATAATCGTGATTAGATGGATTGAAAGTGAAATGAATATCGGCTATCGGCAAAAGCATCTCAAGAATCTCAACATATAATTTTTTAGCCGTTAAGAAATTTGAATACCACATCCCGTCCGTATCTTGAGGAGTTCCACTTGTAGTGCATCGCTTGGGTGAGTCGATGTGGAGAATATCATTTCCTCCGATAAAAAGAATCTTATCAATGTTGAATCCGGACGACTTGTCGAGAATTCCTTGCACTCCTTCTCGAACTCTTTGAACTGCAATTTGTGAATTATAATCCTCTCCAACTTCAAACGATTCACAAAGTTTTCCGATATGTATATCGGCTGGATCAATAACTAATAAATGAGAATCTTTACTTTGCGTTCTTGTTATTATTGGATAAATGGGAGAATGATTCGCCAAGTCGTCAAGAATAGATTTCTTAATTGAATCCATTTGCTCGATTGAATTGTCTTTAAAGTTTGGATTTTTAAAGAATAGACTTGTCGCCTTTGTTTTAAGCCATCCGTGTTTAACATCCTTCTCATTAAGTCCTATTTCGTCGGATGCTTTTTTGATTGCTCTATATTGATTTACAATTTCGAACTCCTCCTCGGTGATTCTTGGTCGCATTTTATCCATAGCCTATATATTTTTGCTAAATATAAGCCTATTTATTGAAAGGATTATATAATTTGTCAAGTATTCTCAAAGCAAAATTCAAAACGAATCCAACTAAAAGACCCCAAAAGAACAAACGCCAATTTGTTTTGGCCTTTTCTTGCTTGCCGTCCTTGTATATATACTTGTATTTTAATACATCTTGCTTGAGAACTTTTGTCTTGTATCGATATTCGATTTTAGTCTCCCATTTTGTTTTGGGAATATAAATATTGGCGTATTTTATTATAGTGTCGCGTTGCGTTATTATTTTTTCCCAATATATTCGACCATCAATCACAACCGGAATAGAGTCAATCGTATTTATTCTAATTGTATCCGTGCTTTGTATCAATTCAAGGCCATTTTTCACGGCTTTTTTATAATGCCAAACGGCGCGCCTTGAGTGACTGCATCCCCAAATCAATATGATTATACTAATTATCGATAATAGTCTTTTAAATGTCATAAAAACAATGTTTAAAATCATTTAACCTATTGAGCCATCCTTTCAAAAATACTGAATTCTTTCCCTTGGATATTGCTCGGAAAAATTTCTCTCGTTCTTGGAACATAATCGCCAATAATTCCCTTGAATTTAATGAGTTGATTGCCGTGATTGTTTGCATTCCAATAATGCCGTCAATAGTCACCTTGATTCCACAAGCATTCACGCTTTTTTGAACGGTTTTAATTGCTTGTAACGATCCAGACCCCCAAGCAATTTCCGTCATAAATATTGCGAGCGTAATATCGTTTATTTTATCTGCCTTAACTCCGTCCCAATAAGACTCCTTAAATATTTTAAACCAATCCTCCGAGCTCATCGCAAAGAATCGAGCGTCGTTTGTTTTTCCAAAAGTATGGACAAAAGAAGCGTAAGTAATTCCCGAATTTGTGTGATATCCGGAATGGCCGTTGAATGGAGTTGGGCAAGGATGAGCCGAGGCCGAGTCGCTGGAATGACGACTTAATCCTCCCTCCCATTTGCGAATCCAATGGACAAATTCATTAATCTTTGAGTTCATTTAAATTTGTTTTAATTTCCTTCGCACGCGCAAAGAGATTTTTCATTCCATCCCAAAGGCTGAAATTTTTTACTGCAATTATGTTCTCGTTTAATGACATCAATTCAATTGATATTAAAATCAATGCGACTATTTTTGTGAGCATTAATGGAACGGAGAAAAATTTGAGCATTATTTGATTTAATATAAAATTGTCTATTAAGTAAAATAAAATTAATGTGATTTGATAAAGCATCATTTTGGAAATTATGCTCGATAATTTTCGACTTGTTATTTTAATCTTTAATTTTCTTGATTTCCATATTCCCGAAATCGTATCCAGCGCAATACAAAAACCAACTAATAAAAACAATCCGGTAATCGGCAAAAAGAATGTCCAAATCAAAGCGAGTATTTTTGGAAAACTTGTCCGAACGGAGGCCAATAAAATGAACAATTGAATTTTCATTCCTCCGTATAATTATATTGATTGATAAGAATATAATTTAAATAAGCGAACAAAGTTAATCCTCCCATTTTTAAATAAATTATATCCGTGCAAAACATCGCTAATGATGTTGAATAACCAAACACAAAAAACAACACGCTCCAAATCTTTAAATGCTTCATTCTTATTATGTTTAATTGTTCTCAAAATCGTAATCGTCCATCGGTATTTTGCACCAATTCTCTTCGTCATAAATATTCATCGCAATATTCATCGTCCATCCGGCCGTTACATCGTGCGATTTGTTTACGAATGGTTGCGTTGAGAGATTGCCTTCAATATCCAAAAAGTCCTCAAATCTCCATTGCTTAAATATAGTGTGAATGTCCTTACAAATCGAAAGGCAATCCGAATGGATTTCATTTACTTGCTCGTATTCTTGCAAAGTGTACTTGTCGCAAATTGTAATCACGGCATTTACTTGGACGGAAAAATCAGCAATCGATCCAGGTTGCAAAGTGACAACCATTAAAGGATAAGAAACGGCATCTCGAGAAACAGCATCTAAAAAATCTCCAAAAAAGAAATCATTTATTTGACGATGCTCGGTTGCTATTATCTTGAATTCTCGCCTTAATTGGTTGAGTGTCCTTTCCATTCTTTAAAAATTTTTTTAGTTGTTCGATTTGCTTTTTGCTCGCTTTGAAATTCATATAACAAAATTGATTGGCGTATATCCGTTTCGGTCTCTCCTTACGGATTCATTACATTGACCCTCTAAGGTAGTAACATATTCCGGATATTCAACTCCATTGTCATCTCTCAAGAATCCAATTAATCTCTCCTTATAAAAATATGCATCCTTTCTCAATTGGTCTCTCAATGCGCTTGTCTCTCCATCCGTATTCGGTTGAATGTTTTCGTCTTGAACTCTTCCAACGGATTTATTTGTCAACTTCTCATTAAGCAAAAGCGCACATCGATAATCAACAAACGCGACAAGACAAGGAGTAATATAATCATTCATCAAAAGCAAAGTTTCCGGAGTCCAATCATTGTCCTCAACTCTTTGCAAAAGTGATTTAAATAAGTTCGTTCCAATTGATGCTTGAATATGCATATCTTGAGAGCGACGAATCGCCACGGCAAGGATTTTAGTATCCGTATTCGAATGTATTAATCCTAATTTCTTTAAATTTTCAACGCTTAATAAATAGTTGTTCATATTATTTTTGTTTAATGACGATTTGTTGCAACCATTCGTGACGACACCAAGGAGTTGTCACTTGAGTATTTGGATTCGTGTAATATCCTCCTTTGTAATTCCAAACATTTCGGTCAACTCTTGATGAAATTGAATTAATATCGTCGCGAGAATAAGACCTTCTTAAATCCATTAACTTTTGACAAAATGCTCTCGATTGAGTCAATGGCTCGGGAACATCCAAGCGAGTTCGGTAAGTATAACGAACTTCGAAATCCGAGATTTGAATCTCGATATCTTTGATTAAAGAATCTCCCAAATCAGTTAATTCTCCCTTTTTAATTAGTTCCCATTTTGACAATCTATTCATTGCCTCGGCTACCGATTGAATATTAACTTTTAATGCTTTAGATATTGCAACGGAATCCTCTCCGGATTGCACCATTTTAAGAACATTCTTATCAAAATCTTTCATCGTTAATTTAATCTCGCCAATGGTTGCGAATAATTGTTCTTGTCGAGCGAATACATCACTCGCCAAAGTATTCCACGCTATCGGTTTGGACGATAAAACAATATAATTATCTTGATTCTCTCCAAATTCTGAGAACACTCCAATCTCATCGATTGAAAATGTTTCGTGATTGCACATTGACAAGGCCGTTGTCGGTAATCCGACGATTCGTCGAGCCGTTGCATCGTCAATAGTTGGAAATGATGCGAGGATAATCGCAAGCGCTGAATCTTGAGTAATCATTCCGGCTTTTATTTGAGCCGTTACATCAACCAAAGATGCGATTTGAGATCCATTCAAAGCCGATTTTGATACATCCGTTGTCGGAGCAAGTGTCGGGTCGGTTGCCGTTGTCGGAGTCGATGTAATTGCCGGAGTATCGATTACTTGAGTCGATGTCAATGGTTGCACATCAACCAATTTAACCGAGCCAATATATCCACCGAGCTCGGCCATATAATTAAGCAACCATTCAATTCTCCTTTGTTTTGAGTTGACATAAGTCTTTTTAAATATCTCGAATAAATCGGACGATTCAGCCGAGTTGAAAGAGCCTTCGGATTTAACTCCAAAAAGGTTTGGCGCTGTAACGGAATGAGCAACTAAAATATTTTGTTGAACGGATACTTCCGTCACTTGATATCGTTTGTCAAGGTCATTACCATTCAAAGAAGATACTTCGGGTGCTAAATCTTTACCATCCGAGAAAGTAATAATAATCTCTCCGGCATCCTCAACGCTTTGAGTCCGTCCTTTGATTTCGCTTTTAATTCGGTTTAATTCCTCCGTTGTCTCGGGATATCCGGACGGCATATTTATAAGCGTCCCCGATTTAAATCCGTTTTGCAATTCGTACATATGGAATTTTGCAATATCAACATCCGTTTGGATTGCGGTAATCCCTCCGTAATAAGAAGGCTTTGCATAAACTCCCTTTTCTTTTCTTGATTTCTTTGATGGCTCTTTAACATATATAATGAATGACCCGGCTCGGCTATTCATATCAAGCGCTGGATACATTCGTAAATTTGTTTTTTCGGGAGATTGATTTTGAGCCGTCCAATCGTCCGAAAGATAATACATTCTTTCGTCCTCCGATGTTCTCATCTTATCAATCGCCACATTTTCCCACATCGCAACTCGAGTCCCTTCTCGATTCCAAGTTCCTTTTACTGCAAAACTTCCAAATAATTCTCCGTCAAATGCAAGCATCTCGGAAATTTCATTCATATTGAAATCAGAATATTTATTATCGATAAACGCTTGCATATCTCCCGAAACAATTTCGAGTCCACTTCCGGCAATGTAAAAACATTTTGTTTTAACGATACCTTGATGCCAGGCGCTCCCATTATATAAGTCAATTAAAAAGAAAGGATAATCATTCTTTCGTCCCCACTTTGTAAATCCGAGCGTTCGGTCGTTTTCCTCTTCCGGCTTTTGGAAATCTTTTCTAAATGAGAGTGATGTTACTTTGTTATTCATATATATTAAAGATTATTTCTTGTTCAAATTCATTTGATTCAACCGGTAAATCCAAAACTTTTGCGCGACCCGTTTCGACTAATCCGTCGGATAATAATGGGTCAAGATTTGTCGGAGATGTTTGTTGAAAAATATTATAAATATAGTCTCCATCATAATCAAAAATCACATCCACGCCATCAACAAGAATAAACTCGTCGTATCTTGGAATCCCATCGCTTATATTATCTAATATGCAATAATATTTTTGTTGACTTTGTTCGTGAATAAACTCAAATAGGTATACCGGATTCAATATCGTTGTTAATTCCGTCGTCGTTACCACTAAGTTCGTCGCTTGATTCTTGTTTATCCTTAGCATTCTTTTTAATTTTAGGTTGTTTCTCTTCGAATATTCCCGTTATTCCAAAAGCGACAAGCATTTTTTCTTGTCCCTCTTCAATTAGTATCCATCTTGACATCATTGTCGAGAATACTTTTGAGCCGATTAATTCTTTTCTTATTTTCATTGGTATAAATTTACAAAAAAAAAGGGAAGAGATTCAATTCTCCTCCCTTATTTCTAAAATTAAATTTTAATTATGGGATTTGCGCCAATAAAGTTGCGTAAACGGTTGGAGATACATCCGGAACTGAATCATTTTCCATTCCTTTCAATACGATTGTATGTCCTTTTCGGTCGCTTTTAACGACTCCGGATGTATATTCATTTGCATCGGCAACTTGAAGACCTTCTCCAAAGCCAAGACAAACGATTGTTCCATCAGCGTTCTCAACCAAACAAACAACTTCGTTTTGAGCCAATTGATGAATCTCCGCTCTTAACTCTTTCGTGTCGGATGCTAAAATCATAGTCAATTGCTCTTCGTACCAAAGTGTTCCGTTGTTCTTGTCAACTTTGATTGGTGCTGTATAACTTGAAAGATTGCTCTTCAATTTATATAAGTAAGTATCTCCCGAAACTGCAAGGGTAGTAATTTCATTTCCCGTCAATAATGGAGTACCCGTAATATTTCCTAAAGGGAATAAAAGAACGCTCTTAATACCACCTTTTCCGTTGGTGCAAGTTCGGTCATTGTATCCCATTGTTAAATCACAACTCATTTTTTTTATGTTTTAAAAAGGGAGCGAACTCCCTTTGATTTATATTAATTGATTTGATTAATCAGCAATCCAAACTCCAACTTGATCCAAGAAAGGAACTTGAACTCCAGCTCTAAATTTAGAGCGAAGATAAATAACATCGTCATCATAAGAATACCACATATCGTACGATTCGAAATCACTTGATAAATCAGTTCCAAAAATGAAATGAGATGCTCTTCCCGTGTAAATGTTTCCATTCCCGTTCAAACCATTCAATTTGATTACTCTCATATTTGTACCAGGTAAAAGCAACTCGTCCATTGTAGCGATATCGTTTACATTGAAAGCATAAAGATTCAAGTCAACTAAATTCTTAACAAGGAAATTAAAATTCTCTCTACTTGTAAAAGCAACGAAATCAACCGATTCAGCAACATTGCTTGGAGTGTTTACGAAAGCCTCATAAAAAGCCTCATAAGCATTACCCGAGTTGATTGTTCCCGTAGCCGATGTGTTCAATTGAACGCAACCATTTGCAACCGTTAAGAATGAAATAAATCCATTCATAAAAGCAAGATTTCCCGTACCCGTTGCCGTGTTACCTTTCCAAATTAAAGAATCTAATTCGTGAGCGTGTAACTTCAATAAATAATCTAATAATTGTTGTTCGAATGGGAGAGTCTTATCTTCAGCCATTGCTCCCGGACGCAATCCAAGTTGAGACCAAAATCCAGCAAGGTCTTTTTGACAAAATCTTTTCATATAACCGATAGTCGCAACTGCGATTTCTCTATCAGTAAAGATAGTATCTCCATCTGGAGTCATTGAACAATCTCCGGATTGGTAAACGATTGAATCATCCATTAATTTTAATGCTTCGCTTCCTTTGATTCCTTGTTGGATCGCGATGTACTGCAATGTTTTCGCTTCAGTAACCGAACGAACGATTAAGTCTTCACGCGTTTCATCAATGTAAGGCGCTAAAGCCGAAACATCATAGTCAAAATTTGACTTTACATATTTTTTTAAACTCATTTTTATTTGTTTTTATTATTTTTTAACCATAATTGTCGGGTTGTCAAGTTACCAACTTTAGAAAATTTCTCCTCTTCTTTTGTTTCATTAACGGGCATTGCTTTGAAGGTCTCGAATTCACCTTTCAATTCAGCGATTTGATTTGTTAATGTTTCATTTTGATTTGCAATTGCTCCCATCATTTCAGCAACACTCTCGAGGCTTGATGCGAATGATTCAAACTTTGCGTTTACGATTGCCTCAACCTCTTCGGCGGACATTTTCTCCTCAACGATTGGAGTCTCTTCCTCTTCGCTTGAGTTCGCTACGGCTCTCGTGTCTATGATGTCGGTGATAATACCATTTGCATCGACTACGATTGAAACGCCTTCCATATCTCCTCCTAAATTATGAGTCCCTTCCGGTGCTGGAATTGTTTCAGTTTCAGTCACAACGAAAACCGGCATTCCAATTTCCAATGAATCGAACTCAATAATTGTTCCATCCATCAAAGTTGCTTGTTCGAACTTATGAGCGCTCTTTGTGAACGACGCTTTCATTTCGGAAATCAAGTCAACTACTTTCTTAAAATTTTCAGTCATTTTTTTTTGTTTAATTATTATGTTTAATTGTTCGAAATTATTTTTTTGGCTCGTCCGGAGTCGTCGCAATTCCTCCTCCCATTTTATCCATTAATTCGTTCACTCTTTTTTGTTGAGTACGATTTAAACTTCTTGCATCTCTCTCAAGTCTTTTTAATAATTCTTGAAAACGCATTTCAAATTTTCTACGAGAGTCTTGTTGATTTTGACTAATGTCCATAATTTTTCTTTGATAATCTCTCATAAATTCGGATGATTTCATCATTGACTTTTCAAGATTTTTCAATTTTTTAACATCCGAATAAACGGAATTTGCTTCGTTCATTAGTCCAATAAAATCCACTTTTTTAACTTCTTTTCCCATTTTTTTAATTTTTAAAATTTTAAATTTTGACCCTCTACAAGGCCGATGTTTATTGAGTTTTTAATTATCTCCTTTTTTATGTATAATCTATCGTCAAGATATTAAAGTTTCTTAAATCGCATTAAAACGCTATTATAATGGATTTCAGTATTTTAACTCTTTTTAATTTTTACTTGTAATTTTTATCTTTTTATCGTTGCAAATAAGTCACTTAATAGGTCAAAAACTTGAGCCATTATTTCCTCTTCTTGAGTCGGATTTTTCTCAATCAAATTGAAAACTCCCTCAACTGAAAAGCCGTTAAAAGTTCCGTTTTTTGCTTGGTCGAAAATTGCCTTGTCGGTCACTTTGTATGATACGATCCAAGAACCGTCATTCGCATCTTTGAATCTTTCGGGTGCTGTAAATCCGTTTGCGTTGTCAATTTGATACGAGTGAATCATATAAATTCCTTCGACAACTTTATTCGGATTATGGTCAAGATTCACATTATTAAAATTGGAACGACGAGCATAATCGAAAATAATATCCTTGATGGCTTGCTTTGTGAATACGACATAATATTCCTCGCCCGAATCGTCTCGTCTATAAATTGGAGTATCCGATGAGATGGCTATGCCGGTTATAACTTGTTCCTCGGCATTGAATTCGTAAGCCATCTTCTCGGCAAATGTCATAAAGTCCTTTTCGTGAGCCGGCATCTTAACCAAAGAATTGAACGAGACGCTTGTTTCCGTGTCGTTTAAATCTATTTGAATCTCGTATATTGGTAAATCTTTTTGCATTGTTTATAATGTTTTTATGTTCGATTAAAATGATGACTTCTTTTCTTGTAAAGCCACTTTATTTTGAGTCGATGAGATGTCATTCTCAAGGACATAAACTTGGACGGGAGTCGTTGCGTTGTTTGTTTGATTCGTGCCAGGGAGACCGGTTGTCGATGTTCCCGAACTTCCAACCATAAAAGATGAGCCACTTGCTCCCGACGATACTCCTCCCGTTGATGTAGATGGTGCTTGAGGCATTGAGCCGGATTGATACTTGCTATTCTTAACGGCAAGCGCTTGAGTCAATCCAATAGCCGATGCCGATGCAATTGCAAGGATTCCCATTGGAGAAGGAGGAGGCCCAAATTCTGCAATACCTTTTGCGATTGCCGAGGCTGTATCTATTCCAATTTGAGCGAGCTTGATAGCTTTACTTCGATTGAATTGAGCTCGCTTAATTTTATCCTCCTCCTCATACGCCTTGATTTGAATCTTGTATTTTTGATTATTATAATCCTCCTCAATTGCTTTGCGTTGCTCGGACGACATTCCCTCAATACTTAACTCGGCTCTTTTATTCTCTTCTAATTTTGCAAGGTCTTCATCTCTTTGTTCATTGGTTGCAATTATCCGAGCGTTGCCGATTTCGTTCATTAAGTCATTCGCGACTTTTACTTGGTCGAGAACTTTTTGAGCCGTTGCAAGAGAATCGGTAAAACTTTTTAATTGTTCCTCTCTTGTTTTTCTTTCTTGCTCTTTTATTATGGCGTTCTTTTCTTTATTTAATTCAATTATTTTTTTATTATATTCATCCTCCAAAATTAATTGACCCGCCATAAACTCCTCCTCAGTAATTACGCCCTCTCCGAGCGCTTCACTTAACGCAATTGATTTCTCTTTTTGAATTTTTTCGTACGCGTTTAAATCCTCTTGATATTTTGAATTAACAATTGAATTAAACATTTCAAGTAATACCATTCTTTTTGCATCGGCCTCGGCTTGCTTTTGGTCTTTTGTATCTTGACCCGCTTTTTGAACGACAAGAATTGCGTCATTTAATTCAATTTCTTTTAAAGTTAATAACGCCTTTTCATCGGCCGATAATTTATTAATTGCGTTCGCGTTAATTATCGCCAAGTCGTCGCGGTATTGTTGTTCCGTCATTTTACCCTTTTTGAATTTTTCATCAAGAGCATCAACTTCCTTTTTTATTGAATTTTTTAATAACTCATCTTTAAAATCTCCAAATTGTTCGTTTAAATTGGCAACATTTCTCTCCGTGTCATCCTTAATATTTTTAATTTTAAGGTCTTCCAATTGTTCTCGAATTTGAATTTCTTTTGAAACCGAATCTTGTAAGTTTTTTAACAAATCCTCGCGCCTTTTTATTTCATCTTGTTTTCTTTTCTCTTGTTGTTGTTGATATTTCTCGGCTTGTTGTCTTCTTTTTTCCTCTTCTTTATCGTTATTCTCTTGGTCTTTTAATTTGAATTCAAGGCCTTTTATGTCAACCTCGTGGCGCAAAGTGTTTTGTCTTTGAATTGCTTTGGTATGGTTTTCATTCGCTTTCTTTAATTGCTCAAGAGTCGACATTTCATTATTTATAATTTTAGCATTCTTTTTTATTTTCTCATTTAATTGAGACCATTCAAATTTAACTCTTTCATTATAATTTTTTCTTTCCAATTTTAATAATTCCGAATCGCTTGCTCCTCTCAATTTTGCTTGTAATATTGATTGACTCCCTAATTGGTCAAGAATTCCCATTTCGTACTCTTGCATTTCGGTTAATCTTTCAACCGCATCGGCTTGCCTATCTATTGACGCAACGGCTTCATCGTTTGCGCCTTGAAATTCTAAATATGCTCCCACCAATGCCCCGACTAAAACAACCAACGCGCCAATTCCGGTTGATATTAAAGCAAGTCTAAAAATTTTCATTGCCCCGGACGCGAGACCCGTAGCAACCGCAACGCCACTTTGAGCCGTTGCAAGTCCAGCCGATGCGAGCGCTTGCGCGCTTGTTGTTGTGGCCGAACCCGTGTTAATAAAATTACCGATTTTAGTGACTGCATTTCTCAATTGAATTCCGAGAATTGCATCGGAGTTTAAATTCTTTGCGATTGTATTCACTGTATTGACAAGGCCTTGAGTCGCTTGCAATTTTACCATTGTTTGCACAAGAGCCTCATTCTCAACTCCCGCCAACGCCATAGCCGATTGAATCCCTTGGAATACGGCCGTACCCGTTTCAACTCCTGCAAGAGCCGTATCGAGTCCAACAAAATCGGATGACAAAGCGGTTGTTTGCGCCTTTAAATCTCCGATTTCATCCTTTAATTTTGAGGCATTTTTCAAGGCATCCATTCCAACGGGAGATTGAACTCCGGATTGAATAGCAACGGTTTGATAATCCTTCATCGCGCGCGTTAATTCGCGCATTGTTAAGCCTCCTCCGTTTACTCGGTCGTTAATTTCTTTTAACTTCGCGTCAAAAGAATCGAGTCCCGTCGATGCCGAGGCCGTTTTGCTTGTATCTTGTAAAGATTTATCAAGGCTTTTGACGGCCTTATCAAATGAATTGACATCATTTACCGAGTCTCCCGTGTCAACGCGTAGGGAGAATACTGCTTCTTTAGTAGCCATAATTAATGTATTCTATTAATGGTTGCGATTACGCTTGGAGTTGCTGGATGGTAGGTCGTAGGTGCTTCATATTGCAATTGAATGGTTGAGGCAGAAACATTCCAATATATTTCTATATGGTCTCCAATGCCTAACTCAACAAACCAATTCCACGCTCCGACATTATAAATAGCATTTGCATTTACATTTAATCTTGTATTCGAAGAGGGAACATCCGCTCCATTCTTGCGTAACCAAATGTCAATATGTTGACTTGTTCCTCCGGATGTTCTATATATTTGAGCCGAGAATTGAACATTATAAACTCCGGCTTGAGTAACGGTTATTTGAGTATTCGAAACAATAGAAACATTCTCAACAATATCCGTTGCTCTTAATAGCATAGCCGTTGGAGTGTTTGCCGTTGTCGTTTGTGTATTGTCATCGTGAAATGCTCCGGCCGGTAATGATGTAACTATTGATTCACGGAGGATTTTTCCCGAGATACTTTTGGATTCGAATACTCCCGGAGATATTGATTCAGCAACTTCGAATATATCTCTATCCTGGATCTCCGATGTCTTTATTGTTAAATCACTTATTTTTTTATTAGCCATAATTTTATTATTTATTCAATGATTCGTAAATCAACGCCATTTTCATCCTCTCGAATCTCATCGGCCTCGGTGATTCTATAAAAAGTCTCAACGAATGGAGGAGGCGCTTCTCCTTCTCCTTGTATAATGCGAATCAGTTCGATGAGAGTTGAGTCTTCTTTACCCGAGTCGTAATCGTTTATCTTTTGCAAACGATATACAACGCCATCAATGTTGATTAAGTTTCTAAAATCAAGTGTATTGATTAATTGAGAGTCAATCATTGCGTATAATGAAACCATTTTACCATATCGAGAGACAAGTTCTTGAATGAATCGATTATGGTATCCGAGTAAATTGTTATTCGTATAAATCGTTGCCGGATAATAAACTACTTTAGGCACTCCAAAATTAAAATCAAACTTCGGCTCGTCGATATCGTCTATATGACCAACATAAGGATATTGTCCATATCCAATAACTCCTCCTCCCTCATCAACAAGATTCCATCTCCCTTCTCTCATTCGTCGTCCCTTTTGAACAATAAAAGACTTTCCTTTTTTCAATACAATTTGACTATTTCCAAACTCATCGAAATTAACTTGATATGCTTGAGGAATAATTAAATGAGTATGAAAAATCAAAGCCAAAGGATGTTGACAAAAAGGCAATTTGAATAATGTGTCCTCGGTTGCGTATTGAGATTGCGACTCAATTAAGAAAGAGCCGTATTGTTCAGCATATTCGTTTTTGTATCTTGTATTCCAATAGTCATCTTCTTGCTCAAAATTGAATATGTAATTCTTTGCTGAAAAATTAATTGTCGGAGTGACTTTGATTTCTTTTTTCTTATCAACCAAATAAGTCCAATCTAAAGCGTTACCACTTGCGCCATAAAAATCAATCAACGGCTCAATCTCCAAAATGCTTGGATCGTTAACATTCGGCTTGATGTATAAATTAAAGGCTGTTATTATTCCCTTTAAAAATTGGTCGCAAGTCATATCCGGTAAAAACACATTTAAGAAAATTGTTCCCCCTGGTGTGATTGATTGTTGAGATTTGATGACATCCAAATTCGCTCCCGTTTCAACTTGCAAATTCAAAGCGACTTGAGTATTCGATATTCCGAACAATTGAGGGAACGCTTCGAATACTATCTCAAAAGTCAACTCATCATTGATAAGCATATTTAAAGTACGATTATAATCAAAAGTAACACCGAACATTGAATCTCCCGTAACTGCATCAATTTTTCCCGAGTAAATTATATCCGTTGCAATCGCAATTCCATTTTTATAGACAATCAATTTTAAATTATAATCAACATAAGAAATCCCAACTTGAGACCAAGCAAAATTTAAATTGTGCTTTCCATAATAATGAATATTAAATAATCCTTGCGAGCTCGCTTTAATCTTTAAAGGAGTATTCGTCACCACTTGACCGATTGGGTCACTCGTCACATCAATATCAACATTATCGTAAAGCGTCATTGTTGGGAATAAAGCAACTCCATTCGATGCAAATGTATTCACGGCTTGAGCAATAATAAATCCTCCGGCATTGTTCTTTTCTTTGCCTTTGACTGAATCGTTTTCGGATTGCTCGGCCGAGATGGATGGCAATTGACCTCCATAAAATGCAACCAATAAATTTTTGAATAACTCACTTTCAAAGAATCTTGATTTCCAACTTATTCCAGCATATTTAAACATCTTATCCAATACCTCTCGGACATAAACTTGAGGAGGAATATTATCCACTCCAAAAGTATCCGGAGAGGGACGGGAATATCCATAATCAATAAGGCCGTAATAATATCCGTAACCATTCCCAAGCATTGTCGGAACTCCGTTTAAATCAACATAGCCGTCCCAATTTTCTTGGAGTTTGCTTGCGATTAATGGATGGTTGTATTCATCGAAATTTAATTCGTTTACTTTTAATTTAGTAAGGCGAGCGACATAATCAATCATATCGGATACGAGAGTAATCTCAAAAGTCCAAACTCCTCCAATCAATTTACATTCCATCAATTGAGCGATGCCGTTAAATTCAAGCAATCCGTTTTGATAGTATCGAGCGACGGCTTTAATACTCGGGTCAAAATCCACGAACTCCGAAACGACATCGGAAATCTTTTGAGTCGTAGTTACTAAAAAAACCGAGTTCATTAATTCGTGATTCCTTCGGGTGCCAGGAATTGAAATCGTTTTCGAATTGTTTCCTTTCCTTGAATTCAAGTCTCGAATATCCGAGATATTAAAGGTCAATGGAAATGGAAGGCTATCGTTTAAATCGACAAGCCTATCGTTGATGTAAAGTTCTCCGACCATTTAATTAAGTTGAGAATTGTAAGTATATGTTTTTTGTAATTGAACGACTTCTTGAATCAATCCGTCCTTTCGTCGTTGCTTTAAATCATAGTTTGCGTTTACTACATTAACCGGCTCAAATGCATTCCCTTGCTCAAGGTAAACCTTTGGCGATTCGTATAATTCACGAACGAGCCAATGTTGAATCTCCTCCGTGATCCAATCGGAATTGAGTGTCATAATGTCCTCGGCTCTCTTTGAATAAGTAACCTTCTCACCTTGGTATAATGGGAAAGTATAATTCGTTTCTTTCCAAACTCCTCGCTCTCTTTCATATACGCCACCGGTTACGGCTGTTGATTCAGTAGAGACAAGTGTAAAAGTGAATGCATCCCATACGCCAAACTTATTCAACCAATGGAGACGATGAGTCTCGTATCGATGACATTCAGTATCAAGATAAATTCGGAACGATTCACTTGCTCCGTTATAAACTCCTCCTCCCGTTGCTCGGCAAGATACTTCATAATAAAATGAATTTTGAAAGTCAATCAATGTAATGGATGAATTCGCTATAATCGTTTGAGGTGATGCATCGACAACAATAACTTTTCCCAATGTCAATGGAATTGTTTCAGCAATAACAAGGACACCGGTTGAATTGTATAATCTTATTCGAACATCGACCGATGTGTCATCTGTTATAAATCCGAGGAATGTATTCTCGTAAAGTCCACAAAAGAACTTGCGACTTCTCGGCCACGATGTCAAGAACTTAACGCCTGGCGTCTCAAGATTATTGGTTGATACATTATAATCCTCGTAATTCCAAGCAATAAATTCGGGATGTCTTAATGCTCCATTGAATACAAATGATTCTCCCGTTGCCGTGCTTGATACCGGAACGGCTGGGTCGCCATATTTCTCATATACAATAATCGATGCATTGACAACGGCCTCAAAATAATTCGTCGTTAATGTTCCATCAACCAATAGCGAACTCATTAAATAACTTCGAATTGATTCGCTTGCATTGAACTTCGCCAAGATATTGAATTGAGGGAATACTTGATGAGTCGAATGTAAATCCCCTCTCAAATATAATTCAACAATAAACGAGAAATTAACTTGACCGGTTTGGTCGGAGTCAAATGTCCATACAACGGGATTCGTTGCCGGAGTAAATTTTTGAGGATTTTGATAAATTGTTATTGCCATTGTTTCGTATCTTTTTCAAAATTAATCGTGAACATTAAACCGGTCACTTCGGCCAAATCTCGAGCAATTGCATCGAGGGTCTTTTCGGAAAGAACATTCTCAATAATATTCTTTGGAGCAATTCCGTGTTGCTTAATCGATGAGGCAACAGCGTACGCGTGCGACATATCAAATCCTTTCCATTCTTGAATCGCCTTCGCCATCCTCG
>Ga0209191_1000348_pt1 | contig 36741 bp, 53 predicted proteins | sample S_130626_EF_Meta_FD_187320 | JGI IMG/M metagenome (GOLD analysis project Ga0209191, IMG submission 187320) | Freshwater microbial communities from Lake Simoncouche, Canada to study carbon cycling - S_130626_EF_MetaG (SPAdes) (version 2) | ecosystem: Environmental > Aquatic > Freshwater > Lake ...
CTCCCTCTTCAAGAAACATAAGTCCGATTTTGTCAGTTGTCTTGTTAAGTATGTGCCATACAATCTCTCTAAGAAATTGAGATTTGCCAAGTCCACTTCCTGCAGTGACCATGACAAGCTCCCCCTTGCGTATGCCGTATGTGAGTTTATTAAGTCCCTCGTAAGGGTAGTCGCAATCAGCCTTTTCAATAGGCGCTGACACAATGTCCCAGAGGGTATTACCTTGAATAATTCCATCAGGTACATACGACTCAGCAGACCACCAAGTATCAACAAATTCTTTGCTAGAACCATTCTCAAGATAATCACACGCATCCTTATATCCTTTCTTATGCTTCATTACTTTAACCTTACCACCAAACAACTCCGCTACTGCTTGAGCTGCTTTCTGCCCCGGCTCATCAGCATCAAAACAGATAATAATATTCTCGAATGAATCAATCCATTCGTATTGCGTTTTGCAATCCTTTAAAGCTGCCTGTGCGCCATTACGAACCGACACGCAAGGATACTTGCTACCTTGCATCTGGTAACTTGCTAGTGCATCTAATTCACCCTCGCAGATAGTCAAGTAGCGACCAGCTTTAGTAAATAGATTTTGACCGAATAGAGTAGCTTCTTTGAAGTCACCAGCAATACTAAAATCTTTAGTCTCCACCAACCTAGTCTTAACTGCTGTCATTACCCCATCAGCATCATAGTAGGGATAGTAGTGTTTACCTTCATTCTGTCTTACTCCGTAAGCTATGCAAGTAGCCGAAGTAATACCACGATTAGCGATACTAAGAGAAGAGCTATTGTCATAAAATTGTAAATCCTTATTCATAGGTTTAACTACTTTCGTATGTGTTGTTGTGCCATCCCCGGCAACATAGGTCTCGCAAGCAAAACAGTATTGGTGATTGTCATCAAACAAACTGTTTGCATCGCTACTGCCACAACTCTCGCAAGGGATGTGCCTTAGATATTTAGAGTCCTGCACTATCAACCCCAATTTGCTCATATTCAATATCAATTAAATCTTCTTCACTGATTTTTTCTTCTTCAATAGCACTATCTAAACCACTTTCACTGTCAGCATATACCGACACTGTATAAGTCTTAATGACTTTATATGTGCCAACAACTCCCACTGGTTCTTCTCTATAATATTTCATTTTCTTACCTCAATTATTCCTTGTTTAACTCGATAAGGATACCTAGACTCAACCCAAAAGCATCTAAATATCCCGTCCTTAACACTCAACCAACCATACCATTCGCTATTCTTTTCAGCATAATTGCCGCAAACCTGATGGTCTAGGTCAATCATAGCGATAGAATACCCCATAAACGCACTAAAACACGCTACAAGCGCATATCTTAGCATCGCCTATACCTCGGTATCAACTACTGGAATTAAGCGGTTTATAACTTGATTTAAGCGGTTTCTAAAATCATCCATTGTTGGTTCGTATCCGTACTGCATACACAATGCCACCATCTCTTCCAAAATGAAGTGTTTGTGCATCTCTTCCTGAGCATATTGCAGCTCTAAACCCGACATTTCCTCAAATTCGTACATAATTACCCCCTATAAAAGACAAACTGTAAACCTAAAGACAAAATTGTCAATAGATAAGACAAAAATAAAACACTTGACACAATTTCAAAAATTCATTACAATGCCTTAACAACATAGACTATCGTTAGATTGTTTCTTAATGGTAAAAACTATTAAAACCTATGCACAGTAACAACATAGACTATATAGGTCAATATTAGCGTTCTTGCCAGTAATCATCAATCCCATCATCATCGAATTCCTCGATGTATTCATCATCATCTAATAACTCACCATTACCTGTATCGCTTTCACTTAACAGGTCATTACGCACCTGTAAAGGAATGTAAGCATCAACTGAGCGTAAACAGGTCGAGCACATCTCTAAGAATTGTCTAGTAATTCCATGTCTAACAGTAGATTCATAATCATTTAATGCTGTATTGCAACATTGACATCTCATAATATAGCCTTTCTGAGCCGTTTAGCTCTTAGTTAATAGATAACCCTCAACTACCCTTAAAAACAGTCTATAAAGCCTGTCTAATGGCTCTTAAAAGCCATATCATAACCTGAGTATAGATTGTAATTCCAGCCAGCCAGTAAAACCATTTATAATTTTGCATAATTATACCTTTGTGCATGATGGAGGCATATTCGGACAAATATAACAGGATACAATGCCCTTATCAGTCACAATGGTTTGAATTGTGCAGGACTGAGCGAATGTATCGCCAATGTATAGCAATGTTGCAATTAAACCCATAATTTTAAACATAAGTACAAATCCTCATAAGTGATATTTCGTTTAGATAATTCAATTCTTACCTTGTTTAGTGCGGACTGCTCCAACTGACTGACACGCTGGTGACTAATCCCCAACTCTGCGGCAACCTCCTCTAATGTCATTCAATAACCTCCTCCTCACTTGACCATAGCACGAATGTATTAACCTCGCCTTGTGCGTCTGCATCGAATACGCTCTTATCCTCAATAGAGGCGATAGCGTCCGCCTCGCTTAGTGCCTCCACACAATTAAAATGTAAAGTAATCGTTTTTACTAGGTCAAATTGTGGCATTTTCTTAATTCCTTTTTTAGAGTTTATGCAACTGTTAAGACAATCAATATCCCCACAAGGGGTTTTGCAGGGATACATTTTATAAGCCCTTAGTAAAGTTATGGATTCTGTTTCCAATCCAGTTCATTACAGGAACTGCCATTGAATTACCCATTGCTTTGTAACGCAATCCGTCTGGACAACCGATAGCAACTTTTTTATTCCAAGGAATCTGAGTGTAGTTATCTGGAAAGCCTTGCAACCGCTCACATTCCACAGGAGTTAATCGACGAACTGCGGTACTTGCTGCATAGACAGAGGCAACCTGATTTGTGACTTCGGTAGATTGTGGTGAGCGACTAGGGTCATTGCTTGCGGTCAATGTCGGTGCAACTACATTTGTTAATGGAACTGCAACGGCAGGAGTTTTGCTCTTATCCAGTGTAGGTGAAATTGTATCGATTGACATACTTTGATTAGAACTATTCTGCCAACCGAATGCAACATTTTGAACAAATGGAATATTACCGCCTCCGCTACCCCATGTTGAAGTAACAGTCTGACAAGTCTCACCCATATCTTTAACCCTACTGTCGGATGGGTGATTTTCATAGACTGTTAAGAATGTTTCAGAGCCACCGCCTAAGACTCCTCCGCTTGCTTTGCTTGTTGCTGCGATGACATCTTCACGATATTGTCCAAAGCTACTTTCAACAAAGCTGGCAATGTCTTTCCCCGTCTTTCTGCTCTGTTTAATATCCCCTGACAAGCTTTCGGACTCAAATAATACTTCTGCTGCAGGTTTCCAGTCTCCAAGACATCCGACAACAAACACTCTTCTGCGTCTTTGTGGGACTCCGAAGTTTTGAGCATCAAGCACTCTGTATGCGAACCCATACCCGAGTTGAGCCACCGCCCCGAGGAAGGAACCAAAATCCCGTCCTCCACTGGAACTGAGGACACCCGGCACATTTTCCCAAATGAACCACTTGGGTCTAAACTTGTCAAGAATTCCAACATAGGTGAGGGCAAGATTTCCTCTTGGGTCTTCAAGACCTTTTCTGAGTCCTGCGACTGAGAATGATTGGCAGGGTGTTCCTCCAACAAGAATGTCAATTGATTCATTTAGGTTCCAATCTTTAAAGTTATTCATATCCCCAAGATTAGGGACATTCGGATAATGATGAGCCAAAACCGCTGATGGGAATGACTCTATTTCTGAAAATGCTACAGGTTGCCATCCTAACGAATGCCAAGCAACTGTTGCCGCCTCTACTCCACTACATACGCTTAGGTATTTCATATAACCCCTTATTATAAATAGACAATAATATACACCAAAGCAAATACACCGCTATAGAGTGCAAATCCAGTCAGTAAGAATGATTTCATTTTTATTTACCCTCTTCAAATAGTTCATAATGATCGATAAAAGCCTCGCAACATATCTTAGCAATCCGGTTAGCCTCTGACTTACTGAGACTACCATCATCATACTGCTGATAGATGTCAGTAATAGATGCAAACAATCCATCAATGTCATATGGCTCAGGTTCAACCTCAACAACTGGTTTTAGCTTCAAGGCAGCAAGATACCCCAAACAGAAATCCTTGATAGTTTTGCTTTGATAGTTTTCAAAGTTGTCAGATGTTTGTAAATAATTACCGTCCATGCCCTCACCAATCTTGCTGAGATTAAAGCAAAATGGTTTGCCATCTTCTGGCAATTCATTAGTAGAGTATTCATCAGCGTTCATGATGTCAAACTGCACACCATAATCGATGAACTGGATTGAGAGGTGTTCGCAACCTCCGCCTGTGTAAACCTCTTCAATATTAATTTTAATCATGATTATTCCCCTTTAATTAAGTTTCTAGCGATTGTAACTGCAATAACATCGTAATCAGTAACAATTTGCCCCATAAATTCGTGACTTGCTTGATACCTAGTTTTAACTAAGTCACCTGCACTATTGTAAGTCTTGAGAATGTCAGTAACGATACATTCTCTTTTATGTTTACCGCCTGATAAAAACTTAGTTCCAATTGCGTATTCCATGATTAAACTTCCTCCGCTTGTTTGTCCAGTTCAGATGCCCAAGCCTCTAAGTCGCTTAGACTCATGTCACCTACAGTGATTTCAATTTCTTCACCGTCATAAGTAGAATACCAAAGGGCTTGAATGTCATCAGACCCAAGGCTAATGAATAAAGTGAAATTATAGTCAGTCATTGCAAGATATACATGACCGCTAGAATTATTCTCACTTGCTACACCATCTCCGGATAAGTCCATTCCAAGTTCTGAGGCTTTGGTGAGTAGTTTGGCAATCTTGCGATAAGCATTGTTGCAAAGGTTTTCATTGATGTTCATTTTAATTCCTCTAAAGTTAAGATACTACGGTTTAAGTATACAACTAATTAAAACTGATTGTCCAGAATAGCAACTAGCCAATAAACATCGTCTAGCTTTATTGCTTGCCTTACATCTTCATTTTCTAATGCTATCGATGGGTCAATGGTTTTCTCATTGCATATTGCTACAAAGTCTGATTTAGTCATGGTGCTGCTCCTCTTATCTACTGTTAAATTGTATTACCTAGTAAGTATAACGGTATAAATCCGGTAAAGTATACAATTATTTTATAGGGACATTCCCTTAAGGGTTTACCCTAATACTAACTGGATTGTCTAACTTAGTCCCCCTGTGGTGGTGCATCATCGCAATACACACTGCCTATTATTTAGGCAACATAGTACTGCCTAATAATTAAGCACCTATGTTGGTAAGTACTCACTAACATCGATACTGTTGCGTAGATACAACACTGTGGTATAGAAACAACGCTGTAAGTTGACATAGGGGGGAGGGGGTTGATGTTATAGTATAATATTGTGGGATGCTACACCGTACACAAAAGAGTAAAATAGGACTTATGCTGGCATAGACCTAAATAGTTGATAATAAAAGATAAAGTTATCAATAAAGTTGATAATGGAAACTGCTCACTGCGAAGCAGGTCTGCGGAGGCTAATAACGATAGGGTAGCCCCGCTACGATAAAGACATACCTAGTGTAGGGTCTATAAAATAATGCTTGACAAAAGTAAGAAAGTATGCTAAAATCGCTTTACAAGAGTTCAGCAACACACTATAAAGTAATCGGGACAGTCCCCTTCGGGACGACAAGTTATAGTGTACTGTAGCATGGGGAACGAATAACCGACAGGTAGTTCCCCTCTACGATAGCGAACAACGGTCTACGACAGCACTCTATAGTATTAGTAGGGCTTTGAATTTTTTTGTGTCTCCTATAAGGATAAAGACTTTGAGCAATGATGATTTGTCTTCTAAAGAGGTGTTGGTGGTTGAAAAACCAAAAAGACCAAAGATTAAAAGACGAGAAGTAGTTAACGGTAAACCTAAGCGTGGTCGCCCAACGAAGGCGGCTATCGCCAAGAAAAAGAATCCCGGCATACTGGGCAGACCTCCCGGAGATGCAGCCCGGATAGCCGAGTTTAAAGCAAGGTTGTTAGCTACTGCTGGCGACACTGTGATTACCAAGATTATTGAAACTGCTCTTGCTGATGGTCATCCAGCACAGGGTGCAATGTTAAAGTTCTGTGGAGAACGACTGTTACCGCTGTCTAGTTTTGAGGCAAAGTCTGGTGGCGGTACTCCGCAGATTAGTATTAATATCACTGGCATTAATTCGCCAACGGTAGAAGCTGCAGAAGTAATTGAGAATGAATATACTGATGTAGTCATAAAGGATATAGAATAATGGCAGATTTGAACTTCAGTCTGCTAAAGTGGCAACAAGATGTATTTAAAGACACTACTCGCTTTAAGGTTATTGCTGCGGGTCGTCGCTGTGGTAAAAGTAGATTATCTGCAGTAACCCTATTGATTGAAGGGTTAAATTGTCCTGAAGGTTCAAGTGTGATGTATGTTGCCCCAACACTAGGACAAGCTAGAACGATTATCTGGGATTTGTTGATGGACCTAGGTAGACCGATTATTAAGTCTGCTCACATTAACAACTTAGAAATTACTTTAGTTAATGGTCGTAAGATTCTAGTTCGTGGTGCAGATAATCCTGACTCGCTTCGTGGTGTCAGTTTGACATATCTGGTGATGGACGAGTGTGCGTTTATTAAAGCAGAGATTTGGGAAAAGGTATTACGAGCATCTTTGTCTGATAAAAAAGGTAGAGCCATGTTTATTTCTACCCCTTCTGGTCGTAATCACTTTTATGACTGGTATCAGCTAGGACAAGCCGGTGACGATGAAGAGTGGAAGTCTTGGCACTTTACCACTGCAGATAACGAAACCATTGACCCTAAAGAGATTGAAGCTGCTAAGAGGACATTGAGTTCCTTTGCGTTTGGACAAGAATATTTGTCTTCCTTTAACAACGCTGGTGCAGGTTTGTTTAAAGAAGAATGGATTAAGTTCGGAGATGAACCTAAGTCTGGTAGTTGGTACATTGCAATTGACTTAGCTGGATTTGAAGAAGTGGCTAAGAACGCTAGTGCCTCTAAGAAAAGATTAGACCAATCCGCTATTGCGTGTGTTAAAGTAACTGATGATGGGAAATGGTTTGTTGACAAGATTGAAGCAGGTCGTTGGGATATTGAAGAGACATCGACTCGAATACTTAAGAATATCGCCCAGTACCAGCCGTTGGCAGTAGGGATTGAGCGAGGAGCATTAAAGAACGCTGTATTGCCTTATTTGAGTAACTTGATGCGTCAGCACAATTGCTACGCTCATATCGCTGATTTAACGCATGGAAATAAGAAAAAAGTAGATAGAGTGATTTGGGCTTTGCAAGGTAGGTTTGAGCATGGTCAAGTTAGTCTAAACGCTGAAGGTGATTTTGATGAGTTTGTAGACCAGTTGTTGATGTTCCCTACAAATCAAGTTCACGACGATTTACCCGATGCTTTGTCTTACATCGACCAATTAGCGGTAACAACCTATAGCTTTGACGATGCTGATGAAGAATATGAATGTATGGATATTATAAGCGGATACTAACAGGGACTAAAATGGCTCAAATGAAAGACAACAACGAATCAACTCAGTGGGATGAACCTACTGAATCAGATAAAGAGATTATCTCATTCGTTATTGAACACACTGACTTATGGAGAGACTATCGTGACCAAAACTTCCTAGATGATTGGGAAGAATATGAAAGAATCTTTAGAGGTGAGTGGGAAGCTCAAGACCGTACTCGTGAGTCAGAGCGTAGTCGTATTATTTCTCCTGCAACGCAACAAGCTATTGAGACTCGTCACGCAGAGATTATGGAAGCTATCTTCGGTGATGGCGAATACTTTGACATCGAAGATGACGCTAGTGACGACCAACCTATGGATGTCGCTGCACTGAAGATTCAGCTACAAGAAGATTTAGAAAAACAAAAAGTTCGTAAACAGATTGACCAAATCGAATTGATGGCAGAGATTTACGGTACTGGTATCGGTGAGATTGTAGTTAAAAAAGATAAAGAGTATATTCCTTCTACTCAGCAAATACCCGGCTCTATGCAAGCCTCTTACGGTGTCACTGAGCGTGAGTACACCTGCGTTAAATTAAACCCAGTAAATCCTAAGAACTTCCTCATTGACCCTAACTCTTCTACTGTTGAAGATGCACTAGGTTGTGCTGTTGAGAAGTTTGTGTCTATTCACAAGATTGTGGAAGGCATGGAAAAGGGTATCTATCGTAAGGTCAACATCAGCTATGCTTCTGATGACACTGCCTTAGAGCCAACTCAAGAACTTAAACAGTTCCAAGATGGTAAAGTTCGTCTATTAACTTATTATGGTTTAGTTCCTCGTGAATACATTGAACAGTTGGAAAATGACGGTGAAGAAGTTGTTGACTTGTTCCCAGATGACTCTGTTGCTGATGATTATGCTGACCTTGTAGAAGCGATTATCGTCATTGCTAACGACTCTATGCTTCTCAAAGCAGAGAAGTCTCCTTACATGATGAAAGACCGTCCTATCGTTGCATACCAAGACGATACAGTCCCTAATCGTTTCTGGGGTCGTGGCACTGCTGAAAAAGCATACAATATGCAAAAGGCTATAGATGCCCAGCTACGCAGTCATTTAGACAGTCTAGCCCTCACCACCTCACCAATGATTGCTATGGACGCTACAAGGCTTCCTAGGGGTGCTAAATTTGAAGTTAAACCCGGTAAAGCAATCCTTACTAACGGTGCTCCTTCAGAGATTCTGTTTCCATTCAAGTTCGGTCAGACAGACCAGACTAATATTGCTACCTCACAGAACTTTGAGCGTATGCTTTTACAAGCTACTGGTACTGTAGATTCGTCAGGCATGCCTTCACAAGCCCCTCGTGACGCTGGTACAGGTGGTATGTCTATGGCAATGGCTGGTATTATTAAGAAATACAAGCGTACATTGACTAATTTCCAAGAAGATTTCTTGATTCCATTCATTAAGAAGGCTGCTTATCGTTATATGCAGTTTGACCCTGAGCGTTATCCTTCTAAAGACTACAAGTTTATGCCAACTGCTACCCTCGGTATCATGGCTCGTGAGCATGAACAGCAACAATTCATTGCTTTACTACAAACTTTAGGACCAAATACACCAGTATTGCCAATTATTCTCAAAGGAATCATCGGAAACTCCAGTTTGTCTAATAAAGCAGAGCTTGCACAAGCATTAGACCAGATGAGTCAACCTAATCCACAGGTTCAACAGCTACAACAAGCAGAACAACAGCTTAAATTACAGGCTGCACAGGCTCAAATCAAGCAATTGGACGCTTCTGCTGCTAAAGACATGGCTGATGCTCAGAAAACGATGGTTGAGGCTCAGTTAGCTCCTAAAGAGACTGAAGCTAAGGTATTAAGTTCTATTTCTCGCAACTTACCACAACAAGGTAACGAAGCAAATGTAGAATTTGATAGAAGAGTGAAGATTGCTGAGTTGATGTTAAAAGAAGCAGACCTAAAGAACAATACTAAGATTGTTGAAATGCAAATGTTAGATAAATCTGCTACAATAGGAAAGACTGAAGAAGATTTCTTAAACAATCTGACTGCAAAGCTCTCTAAATAATGGCTAATATTAAAGATTTTATCAAGAAAATAGGAAACGAAACTGTTTCCTTAGAAGAACAGCAACGAGCGTTAGCAGCGGTTGAACAAACCATTGTTGAGGCTAAAGCTAAACGAGAAGAGTCTATTGGTAAGAATGTAGACTTAGTTATCTCTGCTTTAAAGAAGATTGAATCTGACTTAGAAGCTAAACTGGTTGAACTTAACAATACTCCTGCTAAACAGGGTGTTGCTGGTCCTAAAGGTGAAAAAGGTCGTGATGGTCGTGACGGAGTTGATGGCTACAAAGGTCAAGACGGTAAAGACGGAGTAGATGGCAAAGACGGTAAAGATGGTGAAGATGGTATTTCTGTCACTGATGCTAAGGTAGACTTTGATGGCTCTTTAGTTATTACTTTATCTGATGGTCGTGAGATTGATGCAGGTACAATCGTTTCACTAGATGTTGCTAAGAATATTCACTCTGTACAAACTGCTGGAACTGGTTCTACATCACAAGCAGTCTTAGACGCTATTGCTGCAATTCAAGCAACTATCGCTACCTATGGAACAATGGCAACTCAAAATGCCAACAATGTCGCCATCACAGGCGGTGCAATTAGCGGTGTAACTTTACCTGCGTCCAATATTACAGGGCAAGTAGCCGTAGCTAATGGCGGTACTGGTGCATCAACAGCAAGCGGAGCAAGAACTAATCTAGGTCTTGGAACTATTGCAACACAAGCGGCAAGTGCCGTAGCCATCACAGGTGGCACAATAGACAACACAGTTATTGGTGGCACTACCCCAGCCGCAGGTACATTTACTACTATTACAGGACAGACAGCTAGGTTAAATGGAACTGGGCAGAATTTATATCTACAATCTAATACATTTACAAATGCTTCTTGGACAAAAAATGGTTCTTTAGCAGTAACTAGCGGTCAATCTGACCCCTTTGGCGGTTCAAACGCTTATCTTTTAAGTTTTAACACTCAATTTCAAGGCTTACAATCCAATACATCATTAGTTGTTGGTATTGTTTATACATCAAGTATTTGGTGTCAAGTTGCATCTGGAACTAGAGTTTTTAGTGTTGTAGATAATGGTGGAAATATTTATGGAACTTTTACTGCAACAACATCTTGGCAAAGATTTTCTGTAACTTTTACTGCATTAAACGCATTTTTGGCAATATGTATTCAGGACAGAAATACTAGTGGATTTGTAAATACTTTTGTTTATGGCGCACAACTAGAATTAGGCTCAACAACCAACACCTACATCCCTACAACCACTACAGCAATCTACGGAACTCCTACCCTATCCTTTAGTGGAGTAGCAGGACTGGGACTAGAATCTAATGGTTCTCTTTATGTTTCTCCAGCAGGAACAGGAGCATTACAAGCACAAGCTACTACATCTTCTACAGTAGGTGGTAATGCTAGGGGTGCTAATGCTGTTGATTGGCAAATGGCTAGAGGAAGTGCTGGTCAGGTTGCTAGTGGTTTTCAATCAATAGTGGTTGGTGGCACTAACAATACAGCATCAGGTACTTATTCAGGGGTTGTAGTTGGTTTTCAAAATACTGCAAGCGCTCAAAATTCTTTTGTTTCGGGTGGTTCTGTAAACACAGCATCAGGATATGGTGCTTTTATAGGAAGCGGTGTTTCAAACACATCAGCAGGGTATTACAACTTTATTGGCGGTGGATATACCAACTCAGGAACAGCCAATGCCGCAGTAACTACCCAAAGCGGTACAATGAACGCTACTACTGCGGTTACATTGTCAGGCAGTAACGCTAACATTAAAGTGGGTCAATTTATTACTGGCACAAGTATTGCAAATAACACTTATGTAGCCGCCATATCAGGAACAAGTCTTACCCTTTCCCAAGCCGCATCAGGTTCATCTACAAGCACTCTATCTTTCTTTACTCCTCATGGAGTAGTAGTAGGCGGTGGTAATAACCAAGCTACAGGTAGTTATTCATTTATTGGTGGTGGTGGTAACGCTGGAACTGCGGCTAATAGGAATACAGCATCAGGAGATTGGAGTTTTGTCGGTAGTGGGTCAAAAAACACAGCTTCAGGTATAAGTTCTGTTGTTTGCGGTGGTGGAACTTATGATGGTGTAAATGGAAATGGTAACACAGCTAGTGGTGCGGCATCCTTTGTTGGCGGTGGTTTTTCAAATACTGCATCAAACTTTGGTTCAATAGTAATTGGTGGAAACGGAAACACCTCAAGTGGTAATTATTCTTGTGTTACAGGAGTAAATGGAACATCTAGGTCAATTAACAATAGTTTTGTAATTGCTTCAAATGCCATATCTACTACAGGGGATTGTCAAACAGCTATTTTAGTAGTAAGAACTCAAACTACCAACGCTACAGCTACAGCACTTACTTCAGATGGTAGTGCGGCAACTACTAACAACCAAGTAATACTGCCTAACAACTCTGCTTACTATTTTAGAGGTGAAGTTATATCAGGAGTAACTGGCGGTGGTAACACTAAAGGCTGGACTATTGAAGGTGTTATCAAACGAGGTGCTAATGCTGGTTCTACTGCCCTTGTAGGCTCTACAGTCACATCCATGTACGCTGATGTGGGTGCGGCAACATGGACAATAGCATTAGCGGCAGATACTACTAATGGTGGTTTAGCAGTAACTTTCACAGGGCAAGCGGCAACAACTATCAGAACTGTATGTTCTATAAAAACAACTGAAATGGCTTACTAAGGAGCAATCATGGCACTACAACTTAACCTAGAATCAACTCAATTTGGTGTACCAGCACCACAGGCATACGCACGAATTACTAACTTTTTTGGTACAAAAGACCAAATCCAAGTACAAGTAGCTATTTACTATAACGAAGATGCAAGACATGGCAACATGGCTACAGTTAAAGAAAATGCTCATTACATTGCTATTGAGGACTTAAAGGGTGATTTAATCCCTGCAATCTACGAAGTATTAAAGACCTTTAGCGATTATGAAGGTGCTATAGACGCATAATTAGTTAAAAAATAGCTTGACTTTTTTATAAAGTTGTGGTAAAATACGGCTATAAATGTAAGTAAGCGCTAACTAACATTCTCCAAAAGGATAAAGAATGGATGAAAAATTACAAGCCTATTACGAGGCAAGATTCTCGATGATGGCTACAGAAGGTTGGAAAGACCTTATTGAAGACGCTCAAAAGATATTTGACGCTTTGAATAATGTTTTACCAATTCAGAATGAATCAGAATTAAACCTTAAAAAGGGACAACTTGACATCCTTCAGTGGTTGTTAAGCCTAAAAGGTAGTTCTGAGCAGTCCTATGAGCAGCTCATGTCGGGAGACTCAGCATAATGGCTCTAAGGGTATTTGATTTCCTCTGTGAGGATAACCATTTACACGAACACTTTGTTAGTTATGAGGTGACAGAAGTATCGTGTAAAACTTGTAGTAAAACTGCTTTAAGACAGATTTCAACTCCTACTATCTATTTAGAACCATTCTCAGGGAATTTCTCTGGAGCGGCTGATAAATGGGCTAGAAACAGAGCACAGAAACTGAAACAAGAGCAGAAGCAGAACCAAGCCTAAGACACCTCGAAAGAGCCTTAGATTATAAATCCTAAAATCACTTGATACGGTGACAGGAGACTTTAAAAATGGCAGCACAATTGATTGATGATAACGAACTGTTAGATAACCAAAACCAAACAGCCGATAATATTACTGATGAGACTTCTAGTGTACCAGAAGCAACCCCAGAAGTAAACGCACCAGTAGAAGAGTTACCAGAGAAGTATAAAGGTAAGTCTGCTATAGAGATTGCTAGGATGCACCAAGAAGCTGAAAAGCTCATTGGCAGACAAGCAAACGAGGTGCATGAAGTTCGTAGTTTGGCAGACCAGTTATTAAAACAGCAACTCGATTCCAACAAACCAATCGCAGCCTCAATTGAAGAATCGCTTGAAGAAGACTTTTTTGTAGACCCAACTAGGGCAGTCGCAAGAGCAGTTGAGAAGCACCCTGCTGTAATTGAAGCTAAACAAACAGCAATGGAATTAAGGAAGAATAAGACGGCAGCACAACTGTCGGCTAAACATCCTGATTTTGGAACAATTGTACAAGATGCAGGTTTCCAAGATTGGGTTAAGGCTTCCCCTATTCGATTGAATATGTTTGCTAAAGCAGACGCTGAATATGATTTTGATAGTGCTAACGAATTGTTGTCTACTTACAAAGAGATTAAACAAATTCGTCAGACACAACAAGTTCAGAAAACAGACGCTGTAGAAGCTAAAGCTCAAGATGCAGCAATGAAAGCAGCAACTGTCGATGTAGGCGGAACTGGTGAATCTAGTAAAAAGGTTTATCGAAGGGCAGACCTTATTAAACTGAGAATGACAGACCCTGACAGGTACATGGCACTTCAAGATGAAATCATGAGTGCTTATGCCCAAGGACGAGTCAAGTAATTTTAAAATTTATAATTTAAAGGAAATATATTATGGCACTAGGTACAGACCATGTAACGGTCTCAACAGCAGCAACATTCATCCCAGAAATTTGGAGTGACGAGATTGCCGCTGCTTACAAAAAATCATTAGTAGCAGCTAACCTTATCAAGAAGATGTCTTTCAAAGGTAAGAAAGGCGATACAGTTCATATCCCTGTTCCAACTCGTGGTTCAGCATCTGCTAAGTCTGCATCAACTCAAGTAACTTTGATTGCTGCAAGTGAGTCAGAAGTAACAGTATCTATCGACAAACACTATGAATATAGCCGTTTGATTGAAGATATTGTCGAAGCTCAAGCATTGTCTTCACTGCGTCAGTTCTACACAGATGACGCTGGTTATGCTTTGGCTAAACAAGTTGATACCAACATTATCCAATTAGGTCGTATCGCTCAAGGTGGCGCAGCTACTGCAGCTTACACTAAGGGTTACATTGGTGGTGATGGTTCTACATTGTATGTTGCTGCTTCAAACAACGCTTCTGCATTGACTGATGCTGGTATCCGTCGTGCTATCCAGCGTTTGGATGACAGCGATGTTCCAATGGATGGTCGTTATTTCATCATTCCTCCATCAAGCCGTAACACATTGATGGGCTTGGCTCGTTACACTGAGCAAGCGTTTGTGGGTGAAGTTGGTTCAAACAACACCATCCGCAATGGTGAAATCGGTAACTTGTACGGTATGCCTGTATTTGTGTCTTCTAACGCTGACACAACTTCTGGTTCTACTGCAGCTCGTGCTTGCTTAATGGGTCACAAAGATGGTTTGGTACTCGTTGAGCAGATGGGTGTTCGTTCACAGACTCAGTACAAACAAGAGTACCTCGGTACATTGTTCACTGCAGACACACTCTACGGTGTTGCTGAGTTGCGTGATTACAGCACTGTTGCTTTGATTGTTCCAGCTTAATAGCTAGTTGATTTACTCTGCCCCGGTAGAAACTGCTGGGGCAGTTTACTTTAGTACTCTATCAAGAGTCTTAAAATAAACTGTGGAGATATAAATGGTAAAGTTTAAATGTATTGCATCTGGTAATTTTATTTCTTTTGAACATGAAGTAGACATTGTCACAACTCGTTCTAATCCTGCTTATGAAGAAGTTAAAGAAGAAATTAAAGAAGAAGAAAAGACTGTAGTTAAAAAGACTACCAAGAAAACTACTGCTGAGGAATAAGCATGGCAAATTATACCAAAACAACTAACTTTACTTCTAAAGATAGTTTATCTACTGGTAATCCTCTAAAGATTATTCGTGGTTCTGAGCATGATACAGAATATAGTAACATTGCTACAGCGATTCAGACTAAGGCTGATTTAGCATCTCCGGCATTAACTGGTACAGCAACTGCCGTTAACATTACTGTTAGCGGCAATTTACTTGTTGGTACAGATACAGTCACAACTAATACTGCTACACAAACACTCACAAACAAGACAGTTGCTCTCGGTTCTAATACTGTGTCTGGTACTATAGCACAGTTTAATACTGCTTTGACTGATGGTGACTTTGCCACTTTAGCAGGTACTGAGACACTTACTAATAAAACTATCTCTGGTGGCACAATTACTGGTATTACAGACTTAACTGTTGCTGATGGCGGTACAGGTGCGTCAACTTTTAGTGCTAATGCTGTTTTATTAGGAAACGGAACATCTTCTTTTCAAACAGTAGCCCCAAGCACAACAGGAAATGTTTTAACTTCTAATGGTACTACTTGGGTTTCTTCTTCTGCAAATGTTAATTATGTAAAGGCTTGGGTAAATTATCAAGGTGGTAATGGTAATACATCAGGAACAATTAATGGTTCATTTAATGTTAGTTCTATAACTACAAATAGTACAGGAAATTGGACTGTAAATATTACCAATGCTTTGGCAAATACTAATTTTGCAGTACAAACATCTGTAAACAATAGTTCTTCTGCTGGGCAAAATGCCATAGCTTATTACGGTGCTAAAACAACATCTACTATTAATGTTTATTGCGTTACTGGAAGTGGTGGTGCAGCACTACCCGCCGTTGATGTTTCAGTAACAGTATTTAATTCATAAGGATAAATCATGGCACAAGTAATTATTTTTACAAATGAAAATGGTGGTGTATCTGTAACCATTCCTACTGGCGAATTACCTATTGAAGAAGTAAAAATTAAAGATACACCTGAAGGTTCAATTATTGTTGATTCTGACTCTTTGCCAACAGAATATTTTGATGCTTGGGAATTAGTGAATGGTCAAGTTGTTATAAACGAAACTAAAAAACAAGCAATTATTAATGCTAAACAAGCCCCAATAGATGCAAAGGCTTCTGCATTATCTAAACTAGCCGCATTAGGTTTAACCCAAGATGAAGTAAAGGCTTTGGTAGGCTAATATGAGCGAATTAATTGACAATACAGAGGCTAGATTGAACTCACACGAGGCTGTGTGTGCAGAAAGGTATCTAGGTATCAACGGACGATTAAAACGCTTAGAACAGATTCTGATAGGTTCTTGTGGCTTTATTATTGCTTTGTTAGCTACCGTAGCATTTAAACTACACTAATTTTAGGATTATCATGTTTCCAGATTTAATTGCTTTGTTATTATCCAGTAGAGATGCTGCTCATAAGCAACATTGGAATACTGTTAGTTTTTCACAACATAAGACTTTAAATGAGTTCTATGAGTCTATCCTTGAATTGACTGATTCATTGATGGAAAAATATCAGGGACGAAAAGGTCGTATTGAAATACCAGCATTGATTGAACCGGGTATTTATACAGAAACACCAATGACATTGCTAAAGAAGCATTTACACTGGATTGAGAATAATCGTTATAAAGCAATCCCTAAGAACGATACTGCACTGCAAAATATTGTTGATGAAATAGTTGGTCAATATTTAGAAACTTTGTATTTACTAACTTTAAAATAAGGAAATAATATGAGTACATTTCAACTAGACCCTAACGGAGTAGCAAACGGAGTTCCTGCTTTAGGAACAACTCAAGTATTTACTGTTACCAACTCTAGCGTAGCTTCAACAGCTTTTGGTCAGAACACAACCATGATTCGTGTTGCTGTATCTTTAGGTCACTGTCATTTTGCAATCGGTACAGCACCTACTGCATCTATTACAACAAGTCCAATGGCTACTACTAATAATGTTTTCTTTGTTAGAGTAAATCCCGGAGACAAGATTGCTGTTATTAAAGACTCTGGTGTAACATCTTCTACATTATCTGTAACTGAACTTCTATAAGGATAAATCATGAAAGAAACTAAAAAGCAATCAGCTAAGATTGGTAAAGTAATGTCTGAGTACAAATCAGGTACATTAAATACTGGTTCTAAGACTGGTCCTGTAGTGAAGTCTCGTAAGCAAGCTATTGCTATTGCCATGAGTCAAGCTGGAATGGCTAAGAAGCCAATGAAGAAGTCTGCTGGCAGAGGTAGATAATGAAGCAAGGACTCTATTCTAATATCGCTGCAAAGCGTAAGCGTATCGCTGAAGGCTCTGGAGAGAAGATGCGTAAAGTTGGTAGCAAAGGTGCTCCTACTGCTAAAGACTTTAAAGACTCTGCTAAGACAGCTAAGAAGAAAAAATAATGGTTAAGAAGGTTTATCAGAACCCTGAAGGTGGTCTTAACCAAAAAGGTAGAGACTATTATAACAAGACTACTGGTTCTAAGCTAAAGCCACCAGTGTCTGCTAAAGAGGCTGCAAAGTCCCCCAAAGCTGCTGGTAGACGCAAGAGCTTCTGTGCTCGTATGAGTGGTGTTGACGGTCCTATGAAGGACGAAAAAGGCAGACCTACTCGTAAAGCATTAGCATTAAAGAAGTGGGATTGTAAATAAAATAATTGTTGACACATTGACAAAAGTGTGATAAACTAAGGAACAATATGGCAACAACTTACCTACAAGCTGTTAACTCTGTTTTGCGTAGATTGCGTGAGACAGAAGTTGCTACAGTCAATGAAAACAGCTATTCCAAATTAATTGGAGAGCTGGTTAATGACGCTAAAAAACAAGTAGAAGATGCTTACGAGTGGAATTCCTTAACTACTTATTTTACTGTTCCTACTGTAGCTGGTCAATATGATTACACAGTTACTGGCTTAGGTGATAGATTTCGTGTTGTAGACTTTCTAAACGACAGTCAAGACTATGCAATGATTAATATCACTGCAGAGCGTATGAATCGGTTTACGACCTTTGGCACACCTCAAACATCTTCACCAATGTATTATACCTTTAGTACAGTAGATTCATCAACAGGCGATACTAAAGTTAGTGTTTATCCACAGCCAGATAAAGTCTATACATTGATTTTAGACGCTATTGTACCTCAAGCAGATTTGTCTTCAGACGGTACTGTGATATTAGCTCCTGCAACTCCTATTATCCTTAATGCCTATGCTAGAGCGTTGCTTGAGCGTGGTGAGGACAATGGATTGAATTCTAGCGAAGCATGGGCTTTGTACAAATCTTCTTTAAGCGACAACATTGCTATTCAAGCTGCACACCACACTGAGTACACTGAATGGGTTGCTAATTAATGTCTAAAGCACTACAAGCCGCTACGATTGCAGCTCCGGGGTTCATGGGTTTAAATACTCAGGACTCTGGTGTTACTTTAGAATCTGGATATGCTTTAGTTGCTCAAAACTGTATTATTGATAAGTTTGGTCGTGTTGGTTCTCGTAAAGGCTGGACACCAGTTCATGCTACTAATTCTGATTTAAGCACTTCTGCTGTTAAGACATTAGCACAAGTTCGTGGTCCTGACAACAATACTGTATTATTTGCTGCTGGTAACAATAAACTATTTCTTGAAGAGTCTAGTGCATTAGTTAAGAAGAATGTCCGTAATGCTGCAGACAGTGCTGATGTAAGCTATACTATTACTGCAGACCATTGGCAAGTATCTAACATTCAACAGTCTGGTGAAACTAAAGCATTTGCTACTGTAGTTCAAGCTGGTCATCCAGTATTGTTATTAAATTATTTAACTACAGCATTTGGGTTTCAAAGATTAGGCGACTTAGGAACTGTACCGTCAGGATACACTACTACTACCTTTACTCCTAATTGTTCTTTAGCGGCTTATGGACGCACTTGGGTTGCTGACATTACTGGCGACAGACAAACAGTCTATTTTACAGATTTAGTCAATGCCTTAAACTATAGCACTGGTACTGCAGGAAGACTAAACATTTCTGAAGTTGTCGGTGATGGCGACCCTATTACAGCTATTACTGAGCATAATGGTTTCTTGATTATATTCTGTACTCGCCATGTAGTTATCTATAGCAATGCTAAAGACCCTGCTAATTTAACTCTTTCTGACATGATTAGCGGTGTTGGTTGCATCGCTCGTGATTCAGTACAAAAGACAGGTACAGATGTTATCTTCTTGTCTGAAACAGGTGTGCGTTCACTGATGCGAGTGATTCAAGAGAAATCTGCTCCGTTGAGAGATTTGTCTAAAAATGTTCGTGATGACTTATTAGCGGATGTAGCAACTGAAACTGACCGTACAAAGATTAAAGCAATCTATTCACCATTAGATGCTTTCTATTTATTGTCTTTACCTACCGTAGTAAAGACTTATTGTTTTGATACTAGAACACAGTTACAAGATGGAGCTTCTCGTGTAACAACATGGGATGTAGCACCAACAGCTTTTTGCACTACAACAACAACAGCTTTGTATTTAGGTAAAGCTGGTTATGTTGGTTTGTATACTGGTTACATTGATAACTCTTCAGCATACTCTCTAGCATACTATACCAACTATGCTGACTATTCAGCACCAACAACATTGAAGATGCTCAAGAGTGCTGATTTCTTTTTAATTGGTGGAGCATCACAGAATGTCACCATTAAATGGGATTTTGACTATGCGGGTGCATACACTTCACAAGCAGTTACTTTAGATGCGTCTTCTATTGCAGAATATGGCATTGCAGAATACGGTATTGGTAAATATTCAGGTGGTTCTGTAATCACGAAACTAAAGATACCTACTTCAGGCTCTGGTCGTGTGATTCAGCTAGGCTTAGAGTCTAGCATTAACGGTAATTCACTATCTATTCAGAAGTTGGATGTTTATGTTAAAACTGGAAGAACACTATAATGGCTCTAGCTCAAGAATATACTTCAACAGAGATTATTAAAAAAGACTTAGCTCGTGGTGGTTTTAGTAAAGAAGAAGATAATCTCTTAAAAGGATTTGTTGCTTTAATCAACGCAAAGAAAGCTGTTCTTGTTCGTCATAACAATACTGTGTTTGTCGGTATTCGTAAAGAACCCGGTACATTAGAAGTACATATGTACACTCTAGACCCTTTGTCTACACTTCCACAAGCAATGAAAGTTGCTTTTGATTCAGTTAAAAAAGCTGGTGTTAAGAAACTTAAATCAGAAACAACTAATCCTAGATTGATTAAAATGTTAGAAACATTAGGACCAGTAAAGACTACTAAAAAAGGTAATAAGATTGCATGGGAACTGGAGATTGCTAAATGAGATATAGTTTAGATTCTACTCTTCCAATCAATGCCTTTTCCCCTCGTGCTAGTGGTCCATTCTCTTATGGAATGACACTTGAAGGAGGTGGTGGAGGTGGAGTATTAGACTCTGTGTCTTCTGCTATAGGTACTGATGGTGGCGGAGGCGGTCTCTTAGGCGCTGTAGAAGATGTCGGTGGCTTTATTAATGATTCAGTAATTCAACCCGCTATTGACGACCCTTTAGGTACTGTAGTTAAGATTGCAGCGATTGCTGCTGCCCCCGCTACTGGCGGTACATCGTTGTATGCAATTCCAGCCTATGCAGCCGCTAAAGGAGTTGCTGCTGGATTACCTATTGAAGATGTGGCATTTAGAGCAGCCGTTTCTGCTGCGGCAACTGCTGCAGGTGTAGAAGTTGGTGACTACATTGGTACAATGGCAGAATATGGAACTGAGTTAGGTTCTCAACAAACAGCAATGCTTGCTGCACAAAATGCAGGTATTGGTACAGGTAACGCAGTGTCAACTACAGCAGGGCAAATTGCTGGTGGTGCAACTAGCGGTGCTGTGGGTGCAGCCGCTACTGGTGGAGACATTGGACAAGGATTACTTGGCGGTGCTGTCAACGCAGGTATTGGCGCAGGAGTAAATGCAGGTGTTGATGCTGGTGCAGGATTATTTAATGGAATGAATACAGGAAGTACAAATACAGGAACAACAGGCATGGATGAAATATACGGACCTACTTATGCAGACCTAGGGTATGACCCCTATGCAAACTTAAACATGGGCGATGTTGAAGCTCAACAAGGCGGATACTACGGTGGTGTTGCTCCAGCTAATCCGTATACTAATATGTCTGATGCAGAACTTACGGCAGCACTTGCTAATACTCCTTCTTTTATTAGTTCAGGCGGTGATTCAAGTACTGCTTTGAATCTAGTTAAAAGTTTAGGCTCACAAGCTGTTAAAGCATTGCTAGGCGGTGGTGGAACTGCTCAACAAAGAGCTGCTTTAGGTCTAGGACAGAATACTGGCTTAGGTAATCTATTAGGTGGTGCTGCTGGTTTATATTTGTCTGGACAGAACCAACAAGCTGTTCAAAATGCTTACAATGCACAATCACAAAAAGTAAGTAACGCAGCTACTCAAGCACAGAACCTAGCTTCATTTACTCCTATTGGAACAACTAACTTCTTTGGTTCTTCACAGTTCACTAGAGACCCAGTAACAGGACAACTCACTTCTGCTGGTTTTACTCCTACTGCACAAGTTGGTGGACAAATACAGAATTTGTTTGGTCTAGGTGCTCAAGCACTTCCAACAACTACTAATACTCAAGACATACAGCAACAGTATATTGCACAACAACAAGGATTACTCGCTCCGGGTCGTGAACAAGCATTAGCTAACTTAAATAATACTCAGTTCCAAACTGGAACAACTGGTTTAGCTACTGGCGGTACAATGGCTGGGTATGCTCCCGGTCAAACTGGATTAATGCAGACTAATCCACAACTAGCTGCTTATTATAATTCTATTGCACAACAAGATGCTCAATTAGCTGCTAACGCACCTACTTATGCTCAAAACTTATTAAATTCACAAATTAATACAGGAACTGGTTTGTTTGGTTCTGCTAATACATTACAAGGCTACGCACAACAACCATTGACATTGTCTACAGACCTTGCTAAAGCACAAGCTGCTGCAGGTGCATCCGCTGGTCAGTTAGGTCTAACAGGACAAACTAATGCTGCTCAATTGGCTGCTACAGGTTCGTTATTAGGCAATGCTTCAATGCAAGGTACTTACAATCAATTAGGACAAGTAGCTACAGGACTTGGTAATCAAGTTGGCGGTATGCTGTTACAAAACCCAACAATTGCAAACTGGTTAAGTTAAGGAATAATTATGGCAGACGGATTCGATAATATTGTTGGTGGTCTTTTTGGTGCAAGTCCAGAAGGCTTACAAATTGCTCGTGAACAGCAGAACTTAAACTTTGCTAAAGAAGTTGCGGCAGCAGAGGCATTAAAACCCGGTGCTGGTTCAGTGCTTGGTGCTAATGTCATGGGTGCTCGTGGAGTACAGCAAGCAGGTGCTTTATTTGGTGTTCAAGACCCTTTGATGCAACGAGTAACACAACAACAGCAGTTACTTGGCGGTGTTGATTTTACTAATCTAAAGTCTTTACAAACTGCTGCTCAACAAGCAACTGCTGCTGGTCGTCCTGACATTGCTCAAGAGTTAGCTAAACGAGCTTTAGAGATTCAAACTAAAGTTGATGAAAAACAGGCTGCTCGTGATACACAGTTACAGATTGCTCGTGAGCGTATTCAAGGTCAACTAGAAGCTGCTAAACAGCGTGGTGCTGACCAGAAACAAATTGCTGAAATAATGATGGCAGGTAGACAAGAGATTGCTGGACTAATGGCTGGTCTTAGAATGTCTGCAGCAGATGAGAAACGAGCTGAAAAAGAAGCAAAACAAACTCAAGCAGCAGATATGGCTATTAGTGGAGCAGATAGAATTATTTCAGAAGTGCAAGATACTAAAAAGATGGTGTCTCCGTTCACTGCAGGAGCAGGTTCGTGGTTGTCTAGTATTCCATTAACAGAATCTAAAGATTTAAGTAAGCGTTTAACTACAATTAAAGCAAATCTAGGATTTGATAGATTACAACAAATGAGAGATGCTTCTCCAACTGGCGGTGCTTTAGGTCAAGTAGCAGTACAAGAATTAGTTGCGTTACAATCTACTATTGCTTCTTTAGACCAAGACCAAAGTTCTAAACAATTAAAAGATGCTTTAGATAAAATTGAACTACATTATTCTAATTGGAGAGACGCAGTTCGTAAAGCTGGTAAAGCAACCCCATCAAGTCAAGGTGGTGGAGCTGGACAACAAGGAACTGCCTCTAATCCAATCGTATTGAAATAAGGACAAATATGCCAGTATATCAATATGAAGGTGTGCATTACGACCTTCCAGAAGGATTGTCTAATGAACAAGCCATTTCTAAAATTCAAACTCATTTAGGTATATCTACAAAACCTAAGCTACCAGCACAGACAGGAGAAGTTGCTCCTGAGTCTATGTTGGCAGACCCTTCTAATCCGTTTAGCTATTTAGGTCAAGAGCAACAAACTGCTCAAGGTCCTGCTATGCAAGCTGTTGGTCAAGGTGTTAATAGAGGATTGCAAATCGGTGCAGGTCTGGCTAAAGGTGCTGTAATTAATCCTGTTGCAGCAGTAGCACAATTAACTGGCACAGATACAGGACAGCAGTTTGCTTCTGAAGCACAAAAAGCCTATGCTCAACAACGAGCCAATGCTGGAGCAACTGGTTATGATTTTGCTGAATTAGGCGGGGCTTTAGTAAGTCCAGTCAATAAACTTCTACCTGCTGCTACTGCAACTACAGGACTATCTAGAGCTGGTCAGTATGCTGGTCAAGGGGCTATCTTAGGTGCTTTAACTCCTGTTGAAGATGCTCAGAATTTACTGTCAGAAAAGATTAAACAAGTTGGTCTTAGTGCTGTAATGGGTGGAGTATTAAGTGGTGCATTAGATTTAGGTAAAGGTGCTTATAACATTGCCAAAGAGTTTGCTAAACCACTGACTACTGCTGGTCAAAAAGCTATTTTACAAGAGCGTTTAGTTGAACTAGCAGGTAAAGAACCTAATCAAATTATTTCTGCACTGCGTACAGCTCCTGAAATTGTTCCGGGTTCAAAACCTACAGCAGCAGAAGCAATATCTGCTATTCCTGAAGCAACTGGTTTAGCTGCATATCAAAAAAGTTTAGAGACACTTCCAAAACAAGGTATTTCTGCTGACTTTGCTGTTAGAGATTTTGCACAACAAGCTGCTCGTAAACAAGCACTACAAAAAACAGGCGGGACAGAAGCTGACATCTTAGAAGCTATTGCAGCAAGAACACAAGCCACAGCTCCTTTAAGAGAAAGTGCTTTAGGTCAAGCAAATATTGCTGGAGAATTAGTTCCTAAACTAGAACAACAGATTGCTGAGAAGTTTCAGAGCAAAGCAGGAGCATTAAAGGTTGGTGGACTGTTAGACACAGAAGCACAGCAACAACAGCAACTAGCTCGTAACTTCTTCCCTGTTGCTGGCTATCCTCGTGTTGGTCCAGAATTAAGTCAGAATTTTGATAGAGTTTTAGGTAACTTAGAAGGTGCTACACTTTCTAAAAATATAGCTAAACAACGACAAGCTGAAGGTGAGTTTAAAAAACTACAATTAGACAGTCTTGCTGCTGAAGGTTTTTATCCTTTAAGAATACAGCCAATTATTAATAATATTGACACTATCTTAAATAAACCGGGTGAAAGAGCATCAGATGTTGTTACTGGTGTCTTCGAGTCTTTAAAAGAAAAATTAACTCGTTTTACAAACCCTACAACTGGTGTAATTGATTCCAGAGATTTATACACTATTCGTAAAGAAATTGGTAACGATATTAAGAAGTTTTCTGAAGCTAGTAAAAACTGGGACGCTAAATTAACTAGTGGTTTAGAAAAGAATGTAAAGAGTTATATTGATAATGCTATTGAAAAAGCTGGTAATAGCGGTGATTGGCAAAAATATTTAACTACTTTCCAAGAACAGTCTACCAAGATTAATCAGATGCAAATTGCTCAAGCATTAGAAAAACAACTTGGAACTCCATTAGGCAATAAAGAAAGAGCAGCAGCTTTTGCCGCAGCAGTAGAAAACGGAGCAAACATCATTAAACGCTCTACTGGACAAAATAGATTCCAAAAGCTAGATGAAGTATTGACACCTAAACAGATGAATGACATCGATACAGTTCTTTTAGATGTTCAAAGAAAAGCTCAAGCAGAAGAATTAGCAGGTTTTTCTAAAGTAGCTGGACAACAAACACCAGAACTTCCTACTTTGTTAAACCGATATGCAACTATTACTAATGTTGTGTTGAAACTGCTCAAAAAAGACGCAACAGACGACATTAACAGATATGCTGCAGACATGATGTTAAACCCAGAAAAACTAGCTGCTTTTATTGAAGGTGTTCCTAAAGGTAAAATGCAAAGTATTGTTACTGCGTTTATGTCAAGACTGACTCCTGAAACTAGAGAAGCGTTTAGCCGTAGGATAATTCTACAGCCACTGGTATTGCAAACACAATAATACACACTATACACACGATGAATAACTATGTCCGACCCTTATGGAATAAACGAAGGAGTAAAAACACTCACTGGTAGTCTTGATGCTAGTCGTGAGAGTGCTAAATCATTAACTAAACAAGTTGAAGCTATTCAGAATGACGGACTAGCTGTTGCTCAACAAAAAGCTAAAGAGAGACGAACTGCTCAACGAGAAGCAGAGTTTAAAAAACAACAAGCTATCTTTAAAGCACTCGACGAATATAAGCGTCGTAAATTGCTGACAGACCAAGAGGTCGAACTTAAAAAACAATTTATTAAGCAGTATGGTTCTAAAGAATGGGATTCTGTTCTCCGTATTAAGACTGAAATAGAAGCTCTTGAGAAACATAATATTCAAGAGTTTCAACATGATTTAAAGTCAGTAAGACGAGTACAGTTTTGGTGTTTTTTTGTAGCTGCATTTATAGCGTGGTATTTAACATGGGGTATTAAATAATGTTTCCATTAGGTGCTTTACTAGACATTGGTAGCAAGATACTGGATAAGGTCTTTCCAGACCCTGCTCAGGCAGAACAAGCTAAACTTAAACTGTTAGAGATGCAACAGAACGGTGAGTTAGCTCAGATTAATGCTGACATGGCAGAACAACACGAACTTACAGCTAGATTACAAGCTGATATGGCTAGTGATTCATGGCTGTCTAAGAACATTCGTCCTATGACTTTAATGGCTATTCTTGCTGGTTACTTTATCTTTGCTGGTTTGTCTGCTGCTAAGATTGATGTCAACTCTGAGTATGTCCAGTTATTAGGTCAATGGGGTATGTTGATTATGTCTTTCTACTTCGGTGGTCGTACATTAGAGAAAATTATGGATATGAAGAAAGGCAAAGATGAACCTAAGTGAACACTTTACTCTTGAAGAACTAACGGCTACTTCTCATAGAGAGTTTGACAATACCCCTAAAGCAAGTGAACTAGCTAATCTAATGCGATTGGCAGCTTTGCTTGAGCAAGTTAAGACTTTGCTAGGTGGTAAGCCTGTGATGATTAACTCTGGATTCAGGTCTAAGCAGGTTAATGATTCTGTTGGCTCTAAAGATACTAGCCAGCATCGTATCGGCTGTGCAGCAGATATTAGAGTCCCCGGAATGACCCCTAATGAGGTCGTGAAGGCTATCATGGATTCGGACATAGGGTATGACCAACTCATACGAGAATTCGACTCATGGACACATATAAGCGTTCCTGATATGCCAGCTAGACCACCTCGTAAACAAGTGCTAATTATAGACAAACAAGGTACTAGAGTTTACTCATAAAAAAACCCCTCCGAAGAGGGGCTAAAGTACTACCACACACAAGGAATTAGATTTCGCACCCACCTGCTTTAATAATTTCAACATCTTCTTTATTTAAACAATACCATTCACCTGAATGATGTTTGTTTTTAAAATATTGATGCCAATATTCTTCTGTTTCTCCCTTATCAATTCCGTAATATACAACTTCTAATTGAAAGGGATTTCCTGCTTTAATAGTCCGTACTCGTTCTTCAATATTCTTTGTTGTTCCTATTTTGTAATAGGATTCACAGCGAATGACATACAGTGAAGAACCTATATTTTGTGCGTACACTCCTTTTTTACCATTCTGTTTTCCTGCACAAAGTTTGCATTGTTTAGAACCACCTGTTCGTAAGTTTGTAGCAGATACGGCAGACTCTGTACCACACTTACATCTACAAGTGTAAAACCAGTTTCCAGAGGTATTCTTATGGGAAAACGATAGGACAAGCCACTTATTAAATGACTTACCTATCATATCCTCGACTTTGTATTTAGTCCAGTCTCCCATACTAGATACTACAGCCTCCCGCAGCAGTACAACTTAGCATTTGAGCGCCTTCGACATTATCGTCATACTCTTTGAAGTTTTCCCAATCGACTGTAGTAGGAACTAACAACTTTAATCTGTTGTAAGTCTCTTCATCACACTCTTCATAAGGTGCTTGTTTGTAAGTACCACCATCCATCGGCAGGAAAGACACACCAGTAACTTCATCAAAGTGCTTGAATGTCCAAGCCCCTACATCCATCCATTCTTTCTCTAAGACAGAGATTGTCACAGACGGCTTATGCTCACAGTAGTGACGCTGGAATATCAACCACAAGCGTAAGTGCTGAATCGCAGTTAAGTCTTCACGCAATAGTCCACCTTCAGCTACTTCTACAGGAAAACTAAATACTGTAGTTGACTCAGGTTTCATAACACAAGGCTCTGCTACAAAACCAGCTTGAATCATAAACTGTGTTAAAGGGTCTTTGTTATCAGCTCTGACACGACGAATATAATACTTACTGTGTTGAGGATGGATACCACTAGCAGTAGAACAAAGCTGACTAACTGTACCTTCGGGTTTAACTGCGGTAACAGCGACTGACTGATTAATACCGATAGCAGCAGCATAGAAAGCGTTAGTACTAACAGCAATATCACGAAGTTTCTCCAATCGAGCAGGTAATGACTCATCATCAGGGTTATTCAATAAAGTATTATCACAGATACCAGTCATCGACACACCTAAGAGTGCTTCTTCTTCAGTGTTCTTCTGCCAAATCTTACGCAAGTAAGGGAAGTCTGTTAACGACGCTTGAAAAGTTCCAAGAATAGTTGCAAGACGAATCTTATTTTCAATGCTATCAATAGTATCGTCAGAGCGAATGATGCAAGAAGACAGATTACAGAATTGATAAGGACGCAAAATGATTTCACTACATGGATTTGTTCCGAACTCATAAGTCGCATCTCGTCGTCCATTCTTAGCAGCTTGCACCTGAGAAGCATCACGATTGAAGATACCACGCTCTCCGCTATGTGATTCATAGATAGAACTCCATTCACGCATAAATTGACCAATAGATGGTGTCTCAGTATATGTAGCAGAGTTATTTGCTAATGCTCTTTGACCTTGACCATCCCACCAGTTACCTGCTTTGGCATGAGCCATCTTGTCGTCAGATAAGTCTGACAAACTAATCATTGCTGACCGTCTGACTCCACCCACAACAACAACTTCCCCGATTTTGCAGAGAATATCATGGCACTCAAGGGAAGTGAGACGACGACCTGCTGCTCCTTTAAACTTGGCAACGCAAAACTTATAAAGTTCTTCCAAAGGACCGGGTCCAGAGGCTCTTCCCCCGAAAGTTTTAAGTCTTGCTCCGGCAGGTCGAACTCTTGAAGTGTCGAACTTTGGAATCTCCCCAGCGTATAAAAGAGCCAAGAGTTGTCGAAGCGATTTAGCCCATCCTTCTTTAGAATCCGACACAACAATAGAACTCTTACTATCAAACAACTGCTCCGGGACTTCAGGTAACTTCTTAACATATTGTTGCTCCACTGAGAAACCGACACCAGTGCCACAGAGAAGAATATACATTGCTTCATCAAAGGCTTTAGGGTCATCAATTGGTAAATATGAACAGTTAAATGCAGCTACATTCTGACGCTCTAATGCAGGTCCTGCTGTCATCACTGCTCTCATGCTTGGTACTACATCAAGATTGGTTACAGCTTGTTCTAATTCACTGCGTAATTCTTTTGTTAGTGTGTAGTTTTGTTTTGTTGCTAAATGCTTCTCCATGAAGTCAAAGTAACGAGCTACTGTTTCGTTCCAGTGTTCACGACGACCTTTATCGTCAAGATAGCGACTGTATCTTGATTTAGCAATAAAAGTGTTGTACGGAGTCATTGTGTATGGCATATGTTATAAAACCTCTTTTTCTAGTCTATCGGCATTGTCCTCGATTTTATCCGAGAACATCTCTACAATGTCTTCACTGCTGATGTTTAAAAGCTCTAAGAGTGTTATCTCATCCAAGGCAATCAATCGTTCTTTTATTTCATGCAGCAGTAACGGCATATCTTTCTTTCTTATTTGTTGTAATACATATCGTTTACTTCATCGTAATGCGTGATGAGGTATTCAATATAATGCTGTGCTTTTTCTAAATCCTGACGACCTGCTTTGTAAGGAAATCGAAGTAAGTATTTTAACACATTTGCTGACCAAGGGTCAAGTCCGTATGCAGCCATGACATCCCAAGGCTGGATAGTAGCTACTTTGTAGTGACTGCCACCGACTTGTCGGGATAAGCTATCTCCGGGGTCTTCCTGACCATCTGTATAGCCGTAAGGATAGGGCATTGCTACTGGGTTATGCACAATGTTTTACCTCCACAGATTTTTTAACTGATTTAGTTCCTTGACTCCAGCTACCACAAGCTCTGCACTGGTAACGCTGGTAAGAACCTGTTGATGACACTGCTACACCACGCTTTTGAAGATGAGTAGAACCACAAGTAGGACAACCAGTGATGTCTTGATACAGGTTACGATTAGGAGCGTTCTTAATCCAAGGCAGTAGATTCTCGTAAAGACTCTCTAGCAAAACCACATCTTGAATGTTGTAGTCTTCCATTCGCTTCCAAGCATCTTTGTCACCATTCATACACTTAACCCACAACTCATGTCCTTCGTGAGCGTGTTTCTTACCTAGACCCAAGCGTTGAGAAACATAATCCAACTTATTGCTAGGAAACCTAAAATTACTACGAACCACACGCAATAGGTCAATCTGCTTATAAGGCGATGGTGGAAGTAATTTGGTGAGTAGAAATTCTTTGTTAAGAGTAGGAATATCAAACTTAGTTCCATTGTAATGAATAACAGCATCAGCAGATTCCAGAAGAGCATGAATACCTTTCAACATTGATTTAGGTTTAGATTGGTGTACAGAATCAAAATAGACATCTTCTTCACCTAGCCACTTAGCTGCGTAGCATAGGACATAGGAAGACTCCATTAACTGATTGATACTGACATTCTGCTGCCACAGACCCCAAACATGGGCTGTGTTAGGACTTGTCTCAATATCAAGTAATAGAATTTTCAATTGGAGTCATCCTCATCATTAAACATATTCGCTTGTTGTTGAAATCTTTCTTTGTGTTTCTCAAGCCAAGACCAGTCTTGAGTAGAGATTGCATACTCTGTATCACGACCTAATGGATAGTCTGTAATAAATCGTACCTTTTCAGTAATTCCATAACCGTATTGACCAGATAAAAAGTCTGCAAACTTTAACATTAGGTCTGTCCATGATGTCATGTCATCAGTATCAAACTCTTTAACCAATTTACCGTCTTCATCTTCAATTTCAAATTTAACTCGCATTACGCTATCGTACATATATTTCTCCTTATTGAGCCATCAAATCAAATAATAATTCTGCATCAATTACTGCTAGTGGTTTACAGTTATTCTGTTTAATAATAACTATTGGTTCACCATCACCATGCTTCTTGCACTGCTCGTAGTAGTTGTAGACGGCTATCTTTGCTAAAGATTTACACTCGAATGTTGCAGGTAACTCTTCCTTAGCAAACTGAGACATCACAACATCTTCACCATGACTACCCATTGGACAACTGCGTAAGTCCTTGTCCGTTAGTTGTGGGTATCTCGCTAGTAACTGCTTTACTGTCCACTGCTGGAGCAGTCTTCCTTTTTGTTTTGCGCTTGATGTCTTCAAGAGGAATTGCCTTTCGTTTAACTATCATCTGTTTTGGAATGGTAATACTGTTGTTGCACATTCCTTCGGTAATCGTTCCTGCTAATTCAATCTGTTGGTCATCTTCATAAACAACAAACCCAACTGTCTTACACTGTAAATCTTCTCGCTTTGCTTCGTGCCATTCACCTTGAGCAAGAGCGTCTAACCACTCTACTAAGACTAACTTGGAAGTTGCCAGACTTGGTTGGCTTCTCTTTGTAACCAGAGTAGCTGTCCGTTCTCCAACACTCGCTGCTGGTCGCCCTCGTAGGCTTTGAGGACTGCTTGATATAGTTCGTTTTCGTTTGTACATTCTTCAAGAATCCTTTTAGCTTTAACAGGACCGATACCCTTCAGTCCGACAATGTTATCAATTCTGTCACCAGTAAGAATCTGAGTATAGAAAGAACGCAATCCTTCAAACTCAGAGACATAATACTTTTCTTTTTTGCGATAGTTGTAATGCCAACCTCTAAATTGATTAAGGTCTTTATCAATATGAACCATGATGGTTTCATCTTCAGGAACTGCGTAAGCAGCAATACCAACGGCATCGTCTGCTTCAATTCCTTCTACTACTTTAAATCCCCATGATGTCACTAAATGACACCTAAGTGATTGTAAATGAACAGGTTTTTCTGTTATTCGCTGACCCTTATATGGAACTGTAACTGCTATTGAATCACGAAAGTTACCTCTACCTGTGAGGAAACCTTTGTAATCTTGGCAGTCCAGCTCCATACAAAGTTCAGTCATTGTTGCTTCAAGCCTTGCTATTGCAATAGACTCCTCTGTATCGTTACTAGAGAAGCCTACTGCGTAGCAAAGACTATCAGCGTCAATGAGTGCTGTTATCACAGGATGTCGTCATCCAAGTTTTCAATAGAAGCATTGTCATCACCATTAGCGTTGTATTTCACTAAATCGGTAATGATAATCTTAGACAAAGAAGCACTGACACCTTCCTTATTCTTCCACTTCCAACTGTAAGGCTTAATCAAAGCAATTGCTTTAGAGCCGTTACCAACTACATCTTTAATCTCAGCACCTTCTTTATCAAAAGGCTGGATAGCATAGTTTGACTTTACTGTCAAGAACCAACCCTTCTCAGGCTTGTCTTCACGCTTGCGAGGTGCAAGACCGATAGACTCTAGGGCTTCGACGGCTGCCGTTGACAGGTTAGCTAAGTCACACTGGAACTTGCCACTCATGTCATTTACTTTGTCAAAGAAAGCCCACTGAATTTCTGCTTGAATCTTAACTGGTTTCAATTCCATTTTAAATCTCCTTATCTACTACGGTTTAGAAATACTGCTTGGTAATTATACAACAACTAAAAAATTAGTGCAATGATTCATTATGATAATCAATAGAATCTTCTAATGTACCATCCTCAATATCTAGAACAGCATCCTTTAGCAACTCGTAAGTTTCATTTAAATCAAAGCTAGAACTAAGTGAATATGTCCCATCTTTATATGCAGACACAGCTACCATACCAAGTAGGTTTGGGTCTTTTTTTTCAGTCATTTAATGGCTTTCGCTCCAGTTAGTTCCTACATTATATTCAGCATCCATCGGACACCTCGTTTTTAAAACCATCCCTGCAATCCTCGCTGCTTCGACGGCTGTTTTACCAACGATTTCAGCGTAGGCTTGCGGAGTTTCAATCTGTATTTCATCGTGTACCCATGCAACAAGTCGATAAGGTATCTTGTCTGTCCTGAGCATCTTCGTGGTTTCGATAATCCACTGTTTGGCGACAATAGCTCCTGCGCCTTGTAAGAGTGTATTGACCGCCGAATGTGCGGAACGAATGTTAAGTCTCCTACCGTCAAGACCCGGAAGCGTCCCCGTTGCAGACATTCTTTCAACCTTGTCACGAAGACTCTTGAGTTTTGGCATTGCTTTGAGATACCGATTAATAACGGCTTGTCCTTCTTGCGTTGAACAACCAAGAATCTGACCAATCTTTGCGCCACCTGCCCCGTAAAGAAATGCGAAACCAAAACGCTTTGCTTCTCCCCTACTGGAAAGACCCGCTGCTTGGCGGTTTTTCTCATGGATATCTCCTGATAATAATGTTGTTTTGTAATCTTCGTCTTGCATATAATGTGCTAAACAACGAAGTTCTAACTGTGCTAAGTCAATTCCGACTAAAGCATTACCTTCATCAACTGTCCACAATGAACGACACTCTTTTCCATAGGCTGCGTCCATGTTCGGAACTTGCGCCATGTTAGGAGACATATGTGTAGCCCTGCCACTAATAGCTCCGTTAGTAATGACACGACCATGAACCCTACCATCCTTGCCAAGAGCTTCTAGCCAGCTATCAATCTGTGCTATCCGCTTTTGTAACATCATGTATTCTGCGAGGGCTTTCGCTTCTGGGTAGTCGAGGCTGGCGAGGACTTCTTCGTCGACGATGACGATACCTTTTTCGGTGTGCTTTTTCGGTTTCCAGCCTTTTTCGATAAGTCGTTCAGCAATTTGCTTTCGGCTGCCGGGGTTAAACGGGGTGATGATGTCTTTAAGCGGTTTACCTGTCTTTTTGTGGGTTCTACCACTGGTGATTTTATCTGGAAAGATTGTAGCCATTTCAACTTGAATAGTGTCCAGCTTAGTTTTAAGTACAGAAAGTAATTGTAAAGCTGCTGCTTCATTGAGTTTGAATCCGTTTCTTTCTTGTTCCGCAATGATGATTGCGACCTCATGTTCGAGTTTGATACTTTCTTTCGAGTAGTCATTTTGCATCTCCTGAGTTAAATGTTCATACAACTTTTGTGTTACTAGTGTATCTTGAATACAGTACTCCAACATCTCATCTGTAAGTCCATTGTCAAAGTCTTTAAAGTCTCCTTTAGTAAACCCAAGACGATTACCCCAAGCAGCAAGGCTGTGTCCATCTTCTAAGCTAGGGTTATATAAGCGTGACAACACCAGCGTATCTACTACTTGCGACTTCTTTACAGTAATACCCCAAACTCTTTTCAATACAGGAAAATCAAAGAAGATTCCATTGTGAGCAATGATACTTTCACACCCGTCTAAAAACGCTTGTAATTCAGTAGCTTGAAAGAAAGTTGATACTACATTCTTTTTTATATCACGACAAACTACACACCAAATCTTATCGTGTGCTAAGTTAGTTTCAATATCAAGAATGATTTTCATTTAATGTTCATCCATAAGCCTACTTGAGCTGCAGCGTAGCCAATCCATATTAACGCATTAGGAATAGACCCTTTACTTAATTGTAACATACCTACAACAAGGTATCCTACTCCGGTAGCACCAACAATCCAATGCTCAATCATTTAATTCAACACCTTCCATGCGTTTAATCTCATGGTCAATAATATTCTTTGCTGCTTGAATAGATAAACTCAATCGTTTCATGTCTTCAAGATGGTATTCTGCAATAACTCCAGTATCTAAACGATGAGATTCAAGAGTATTCCTAACAATCTCTTTTAATGTTGTTGAGAATGACACAGGCTCATCAGAATCACCAAACCAAAAGCCATAATCAATTGCACCATTCTCCGCAACCCAAACATAGCCATCTACTTTAATATTCTTCTTACTCATCTTTCATTAACCTTTCTAATACTTCTAACTCATCTTTCATTAACCTTTCTAATACTTCTAACTTCTCGTCATCAGTCATTACATACCATCGACTAATTTCATCTTTAGTTCTGCCACAATCGTTACATTCATTGATTGTGATGTCATAAGTGCATTTACCAATGCAGGGTGATTTCACCATCTCTGTTTTCCATTTCCATAAGTTATTCCAATTAGGCAGGTGTAGTGGCGGGCATCTCCATACCATATCATTTCTCTTGTGCCTTTCTTAGTATTGCTCTAGCAAATCCTATTGGCTCTATACCGCCATATTTATTTCTATGGTCATCGCACATAAACAGTATTTCCTCATCTGTTAATGTCTTTGCTGGATGGGTATAGAGTTCATGTGGTTCGTGGCTTATCTTCATATCCCTTGTAGGTTTATCAAAGGTAAGATACGCACTTGTGTTTTCTCTGTTTACCATCATCCACGCTACTGGTTCATTGTTCATGTATTTCTCCAGTACCTATCTTTAGGGTTAGCCAACATAGACTTCAGTAGCTCATCAACTGAGCTAAACCATTGAGTAACTCTCATACCTTTTTCGGTCATGATGTCAAAGCTCACTTACCCTCCGCAATAAACTTATCAACGGCAACATCAATCTCATTACCAATCATCCATCTCCACTCACTCATATCACCATTACAGGCAATAACAGATGGAGCTACTAAGCTAGTATCAACATCCCATGACGCACTGCGTAGCCAGCGATAACGCTCTGCATCAGCATAGATTTCAGTATTGTCCTGTATGCGACCAAAGACATCCTTATTCAGTGTGCGTAGTCGGTCTATCTCAAGGCACAATGCGTTGATGTAATTGCGAGTAACGGAATACTCATCCTGTTTCGCATACTCTCGTGCTGCTTCTACTATATCTTTCATAATGTATCCTTAATTTCAAACATACGACCACTTTGCCCATTATACAACAGTGAGCCACAATTACCAGTATAGCCACTAAAGCGGTTCTTTAGCACCCTCACTTGTGTTGTATTTCTCTCAATCATATCTAGTGCTTGTCCGTTACGCTCCAAACCAATCACTATGTCAGATAGCTGTGCAATAGCGCCAGAGCCACGAAGTTGTGCTAAAGATGTTGCAGCGCCTTCTTCGTGTCCCTTGCTATCAGGTCTTTTCAGATGTGAAACACAAATCAAACTAATACCTGTCTCTTGGACCAACATACGCAACTTCGTCATAATGGAATCCAAGGCTTTACGCTCATCTCCAACATCACCACCACTAACAATAATGCTGAGATGGTCAAGAAACACATAGCCACAATTAAGACCTTTAGCCATGTAACGCACTCGATTGACAATATTTTCCAAAGAAGTACTCCCGAAATGGTCAAACAAATAAATGCGGTCACTTCCGAGTGTTCTATCAAAAGCATCTTTAAGTTCCTCCGGTGTTACTTCAACATCAGGTAAATGAATTGGTTTGTTTACTGCCAAAGACATGAGGGAACGAGCAGTTTTGCGGACTCCCTCTTCAAGAAACATAAGTCCGATTTTGTCAGTTGTCTTGTTAAGTATGTGCCATACAATCTCTCTAAGAAATTGAGATTTGCCAAGTCCACTTCCTGCAGTGACCATGACAAGCTCCCCCTT